>Ga0315549_1000041_pt1 | contig 134737 bp, 163 predicted proteins | sample SalMarSW160200MG_FD_203101 | JGI IMG/M metagenome (GOLD analysis project Ga0315549, IMG submission 203101) | Salt marsh sediment microbial communities from the Plum Island Ecosystem LTER, Massachusetts, United States - Salt Marsh Sediment SW1601-200 ... | reverse complement strand
CCCCGATACTGGGAAGCGACTGCTACATAACCTGCTTCGACAAGGGGAACAATCTCCCAGCCTTGCAGGGCACCGTATTCCCGGCATCCGCCTCGGTTGTAGATGATCGCTGGATGCAGTCCGTCATCCTTCGGGCGGCCAAAGAAACCATTCACACGTAGTCCGTCGCTCCAGTAGGTGAGAGTATAATATTCTGAGTTTTCCGTAGCAGTGATCAAGGTCATAGACTCGATTGCACCATTGGCGCCACGGGGCAGCATAGTTGTGGAGGTAGTCTTTATTGTATCAGGCGAAGCACCAATACATCCACCCAAAAACAGCATAATCATAGTTAACAAGACCAGCCATCTCATCCACAGCCATCGTCGACCGATAATAGAACTCTTCATCATTAACGTACCTCTTTACCATCACGGTATATAACTTGCTCATATATACTCGTTTGAGTGAATTTTTTTGTTTCTCTTTATAGGTTTGCGGGGGAGGTGGTTGGGGTGGGGTAGAATATACATTCTTGGAAGATTGGCAGTGGGCGGGAGCGGATCGTAAATATATTATTAAACAAAAGATCACGCTAACCCATCGTTTTAATATGTAACTCCCCCTTTTGCACTTGTATATTGTCATCCAAAAAAGGTAAAAGAGCAAACATGGCTGAGCCAGGTGCGTGCCACTTCGACCAGTCTAGAAGTCGTTCACAATGCTGCTGCATATAGGAATTAGTAAGTGAACCAATTTTATAAAGCTCACTATAAAGGACATATAGATCTTCTATAGAGATTTTTTTAGTGTTTCCACTTTCATACTTAATCTTATATTGTTGCGTAGTTTCGTCAATCCAGATAATGTGATGGTATTTTCTTCCTGTTAACGAATGAATTATAGTGCCTTCCTTATAGAGGGAGGGAATCTTATTCCAAATCTCTTGGAGACTATATCTTGGTGTATTCACTAACATCCCCCAATTTAATTGGAATTACAGAGATTTCGTCTAACATAAGTATGCATCCATTTGAGCGAATTTTTTTATTTCTTTATAGGGTTCTATGTTTAAGTATTTTTTGTGGGGTGGGTATCGGTGGCATTAGAAGGGGTGGTTGGGGGGTTAATAATGTTAATATAAAAGAAGTTTTGGGAGGCGTTTTTATCTATCACCTTTAAGTGCTTTAAGTATTCCTGCATATTTCAAGTTGTAAGCGTCTTTATAATTTTGTTCAAATCTATCGATTTTACTAGGATTATTAACCATCCAATAATAATAGTAATGTTTGTTATCGCCGTTTCTCTGCCTGATCATTCTGAAGATGTCATTATCTTGTCTATGTTCAATGGATCTGATTATATCTTCTGGGAGATTCTCTTTTACTATGCGACATTGTCCCGGTCGTATTTTTGGTTTTCCATTTTTATTATCTAAAAAAGCAGAGACATATGCATTACCGTAGATTGGATTTTTCTCAATCCCTTCAAATTCTATTTTCTCCCGATAAGTAAATTTTCCATAGGCAATTGATGTAGTTAGCATAAAATCGTTTTCTTTCATTCTTTCGTTAATTCTTTTTATCATCACCAATAACGATTTTAAACTTTCTGAAGTACTAAGCATAATTCGATTATTTCTCCTAACAAACAGCACACCCTTATCAGAAATAAATATCCCTTCAACTCTAGATTCATTATTCTGGTGTATTAGAATTTCATATCCAGATTGATATAATCTATCCAGAGCTTTCCAAGCCTTCTTTTCATTTCGCATTAATTCCTTAAATCCAGAAATATCTAGGAATGCAACAAATGTATCTCCATCATAGTTGTTTATTGGCACTTATACACCTCCTATGACATCATTTCACATAACTTGTCCATATACGACATTATTGTTTTCATTCTTTAAGTATTTTTTATGAGGGGTTGAGTTTTTGGTGATATATCTATAAACTTGGCTTGAAAAAATTAAATCTTTGTCAGAACAATAACACTTTCTCTAATTTTTTTAGAATCTTGTTGTCCACTAGATTTCATATATCGGGCAATTCTGATCTCATCTACCTGAAATTGATTTATTTCAGCAATTTCTGCTATAATTGCATCGGTCTCTATAATTGAACCGAAATAAGATGAGTTTCCTACGTTTATATAAGCTTTAGAGTTAATTTTCATCTTTTTATAAAGATTTTCAAGTATTATGTTCATATCAACAAAATATCCTTTTATCATCTCAGGTATTGAATTATTCCAAAATTTTTCTCTATGCTTTTCTATTTCTTTAAGAGCTTTCTCTAATTTTTTTATTTTAAGAGTTTTTTCTTTATGCCAAGCAATTTGTACATGAGATCGCAGTGTATTTTTTCGTAATTCCCGCTCATCTTTATACGTTTCCAAATACCCAAGAAGCCATAACTCGAGTCTGTAGATATCAGTATAATCGCGAGAATTTAAATATGGGGGAGAAGTTATCACCAAATCTAAAGATTCATTTTCTAATTCTTTGATCAACTTCCTGGCATCACCCTTTTTACTAAAGGAGGAATTATCTATACTATTATCATTTGGAGTAATTTTTAATAAATCTTCTAAAATAGTGTTCTTACAAAAATTGATAAATTTTTCATGAACATCCCCTCGTGATATTCCCTTATTCAACCAGTTATGCTTATAAGACAAACACTTTCCATTTCTAAATACATTACTAATATCTAAAAGAATAGAAGCTAATGCCACATTAAGAAGAGATTTATACTCGATTTCACATTTTGATAATTCATCAATTTCGTTTAAGATATCCAATATACCCCAAACAACTTCTCTATTGAATACCCATCTTTTAAGATCTTTTTTTTCGAATAAAGTCTGGGTCTCGATATTTGGATATTCCCAATTTATTTCATATGTTTGCAAATTTTGATCCATTATATTGATGACATTCTCTAATTTTTCTCCATTGTATTTTCTGTAAAGAAGTTTTACTTTCATTAGATCGAATAAAAAAGGATTCAGTTCAAAGGAAAAACACTTGGAGTTAAATTGTTGACAGGTCAATGGTGTTGTTCCACTTCCAGCAAAGGGATCAAGACAACATGAAGGTGTGTAATCTAGCTCATCGATTATTGATTTAACAAAATTACTAGAGAATCCTTCGACGAATGGATACCATCTATGAATAGGTTCGTTTTTATTATTTCTAAAGTGAACTTCTTTATTGTATTTATCAATGTAATTTTTAATTTTGATGAAACTCATAATTCACCTTTTTTTCTTTAATTTTCTATGTTTTTTTATAGCTTCGATTGATGCTGGCTCTGATTTAAGAAAAAACCGCATAGTTCTTCTATCTAAACCAGGATGCCAATCAATGCTAGGATCCCTATATAATTTAATTTCCTGATTATTTATCCTTCCATCATACAATACCAATATGCCTTCTTTTGCATATTTTTCATCATTAAGATATATGTTAAGTTGAATTAGGCCTATGTTTGCCCAATCATCAGATCTCTCTGATGAAGAGGATTCTGACTTTCCTAAACATTTTATTTCTATTATATATATTTCTCCATCGAATGTTGAAATTTTAATATCAGTTCTATCTTCTATTCCTGATATAGTTGAACCACGTTCGACTAAACCTTCTAAAATATACTGATCTAAGTACCACCATAAATTCTTGTTAAAAAGGACCTCTGCATTGCCCATCAATATTCTATCTTTTTGACATTTCCAATATGTGAAACATTTTTGTTTGTAGACCATGCTCTGATACTGATCTTCAATTAATTTTCGATACTCTCGTACAGGCAAAAAACTCTTTTTTGTCCCAACCCCTTTACGAGTAGAGTCTACTATGTTTGGTATATAAACTTGAGATTCTCCATTTATGCAAAGATGAACTGTCATGTAATCGATAAAAAAAACAGGACATGATTGATCTTTCGAAAGTTTTTGTGCGTTTATATAATCGTAGATAAATTGATTTTTGATATCAATTACATCTCCTTTCAAATTGCTTAAAATTACATTATTTTTGGCCAATAATCCTTCTTTTATCTTTGATGTTAGGATACCTTCTTCAAATAGATTCCATCTACCCAGATCTTTAGATTCTAAATCTATTGCAATGCATAAGATAAATTTATCACGAAGCTCGCCATAAGGAATATCCTTTTTTAGAAAATTTTCTAGAAAGTTATAAAATTTTAAGAATTCAAAGCTTTTTTTTGTATTATTAAATATTTTTATTACTTCACTGCTAGTGACAATTTTTAAAATTTTATCTTTATACTCCATTTTTTATCTCCATTCGCTCTGATAAATATTTTACATATAAATATTCAAAAAAAACTAATAAAATAGTCTCTAAATCTAATTTATACTTTTCGGGATCAAATGTTTTAGGTAAATTCTGTTCAATATTCTTTAAGAAATAAATTAATTCCATAGTCAGATTGTCTTTATACCCAACGGGTATAAATTCGCCCTTTCCTTTTCTTTGTTTGATCTCATCGAAAGAGGGTTCTTGATAAACGAGATCAATAATCTTATCTACTCCTTTATATTCTTCCCCGAGACCGTAAGCATCCTTATATGCATCTATCAATCTCATTATGGTTCTAATCCATTCTAATTTCTCTTTTTCCTTGGGATCATAGATCAAGTTTTCAACTAAATTTTTCCCAGCTTTTGTAATTTTATAATTCGCATACGAATTTTTGTCGTAGTATGTTGAGAACGAGACAATCTCAATTGCATCCATCGAAACCAAATGATCTGTTATGTTTGAAATATCTTTTGAATATGGTCCCCTATGATGATACATAAAAGTCAGAAACGAAAGAATTATTTCCTTTAGTGGGGACAAAATTTCGGTTAAATATAAACACTTTTGAATTCCAATTTTTGATAAAAACGGCAATTCTAATTCTCCTGCCGAATAGAACAGATATAATATTTCATTTGATCTTTTATAAGATTCATTTTGAAGTAAAATTTCAGATTTAGTGTTATATACTAAATCTTTGTTTGAATATTTTATCATATTTCTCCTTATCTTTTTCTTGTTCTTTATTAAGTCTTCCAATTTCAAAAAAATTTAACATTCTATTCGAAATTTCTTCTTTAGCTTTTTCTATTAAAATCTTTAAAAAATCAAGTCGGCCAAGGTTCGATATGAGAAGTAAATAAGAATCATTGCTATAAAATCTTGAAATCGTTTCAGCAAGAATCTTTACATTGCTCATATCGAAAGCTCCTTCCGAAGTTTCAATAACGAGGAGAGACTTATTCCCTGTAATTTCTTTAAATAGTTCACATAAAGACATTCTAAAGACATATTCCAAAAATATAGCTTCAGATTTCGATACTTGTTTTTGTAAAGTCCTCTCCCGTCCATTAAATTTTGGAATGAATACATTGAGACTTATCATGCTACCTTTTGGACTTCGTTTTTTTATCACCAACAAAGCATCATCGAAAAACCCATTAACATATTTCTGAAACTTTTTTATTAGGCCATCACTCATTTCTTTAAGAGTTTGGTTAAACTCATTATTTTTATTTTCTAAATTTTTTAAAGCTTCTTTTCGTTTTTCTTTAGCTTTATCAATTTCACCTTGATAATAATTTATCTGATCTTGAAGTGTCTTAATATCTCTGCCATATACAGTTATTTCTTCTCCTTCTCCTATTATAGACGAAATTTTTAAATTTATATCATCATTCATTAAAATTTTATTTCGTATCTCCTCTTCAAGCCTTTCTTTTTCGGACCATAATTTTTCTAATTTTTTATTTAAGTTATTTAAATTTTTTCGATTCGAAAAAAGCTCTATTTTCTTTTTTTCGATCATTTCTCTTTTTTTAATTAATTCTCCAATTAATTTGTCCTTATTTTTTTCATTAATATTTTTTTCTTTGATCTTTGGTTTAAATTCAGAGCCGCACACAGGACATATTTTCTCATTTTCAATTTTTGATACTATTTTTTGTGTTGTATTTTTTGGAACTCTTTGATTGCAGAATATACATATTTGATAATATTTCAATTTGTGATCTGCCAATTGTATTTTTGGATCTGAATATACAAATTCAAAAAAAACATTTTCTATCCCCACAATTTCGGAATCTAATTCTTCGATCTCTCTATTCATATTAAAAAGAACCTGAGAATATTGCTTTTCTTCCTTTTTCAATTTTTCGATTTTTTCGAGGAGCTTTTTATGAGAAGAATACAGGGCTTTTATATTTTCTTTTAACTCTTTTGACTTTTTTTCAAGTTTCTTTAGACTAAAATCACCCATATCTCCCATTTTGGCATATTTTTGATCTTTGATTGCATTTAACCTTTTCCTAAATTGATATTGAATATCTTGTTGTCCCCTCACATCAGTGTCATATTTTCGAACATCTTCTTCAAGTTTTCTAAACTCTTCATCAAATTTTTTATAATTAAAAAGCAATCTTAATACTTTGGCCTGGGCTTCGGTATTCCAAAGTAAATATTCCCCTTCTTCTTCTCTAAATAGTAACTTGTCCAAGAGAAACTTATAATCATCTAAAGAGGATATGCCAGCTGAGTTTACTATTTTGGTTTCATATATCTGATCAATGCGTTGTGTGTTCTCTCTTTTGTAAGTGTTATCATTAATAGAAAAAAAATTTATTTGAGAATTGAATAAATTACGCTCAATATGGATACTATCAGCTCCTATATTAAATCTTAGTCGGACAACAGGATTTGCATTTCTTCTTGTTACTCTGTCTGAGAAAAAATTCTTGTTTTCCTTTGGCAGTCCAACTATTCCATAAAGAATAATATAAACTGTCGTAGTTTTTCCAAGACGGTTACCACCAATAAATAAATTCAATCCTCTCTTAAATTCATATTTCCAATCTGATTTAAATAAACCATACCCCTCTACTTCGATTTCTTTAATAATTGGCAACTTAATGTATTTATCTTTCATCGGTTTACCTTTCCTTTATTTAAATGTATACAGTTTGAGGTTTATATTCTATTCTTAAGTTCTTTATTTTCTTCACATAACCTCTTCCATCATAACCAAACCTTAACTACCTACCCAGATATACCTTTCCATTTTATTTAAATGTTTCTATTATTTGCAATCTTCCCAATTATCCGTCCGACAATTTCTTAAAAAACAGAGATATTCCCTGTAGAACCTTCATACATTTTTTACACAAATTCATGTTCAAAAAGCTTTTTATACTCAAAAGAATAGACATAAATATGAGAAAGATAGGTGAGGGCAAGACCAAGATCATCTATGAAAACGGGGATAGATACATTATTGAATTCAAGAATGACATGACTGCTTTTGACGGTATTAAGAAGACCAGTTTCGAAAACAAAGGATTTTACAACAAGGAAATTTCTGTGAAACTTTTCAAGATTTTAGAAGAAAATGGGGTAAAGACTCATTTTCTAAAAGATCTCGGGGAAGATAAAATAGCGGTAAAAAAGTTGAAAATGATCCCTGTGGAAGTTGTATGCAGAAATATAGCTGCAGGCAGTATACTGAAGAGAATTCCCATAGAAAAAGGAACGAAACTAAACGGAATAGTGGAGTTTTTTTACAAAAATGACGAGCTCCATGACCCGATGATCTCTGAAGATCACATAAGATTCTTTGGAGAAGATCCCGAGAAACTTAAGGAGATAACAAAAAAAGTAAACAAACTTCTTTTTGAATATTTGGAAAAAAAAGGGATAACTCTGGTAGATTTTAAACTTGAGTTCGGGAAGTTTAAAGGAGAGTACATTCTCGGAGATGAGTTATCGCCAGACTCCTGCAGATTCTGGATTAAAGATAAATCTTATGATAAAGATGTATTTAGGTTTGACAAAGGTGACGTTTCTGAAATATATAAAGAAATTTACAAACTTATATGTGGTGATTGAGTGGCTAAAGTATATGTAAAGTATAAAAAAGGAATTCTGGATCCGGAGGCTGAAAATACAAAAAAAGCGCTGGAAATGTTAGGGTATAATGTAAAAAACGTGAAAATCTGGAAAGTTTATGATATAAAAACAAAAGATAACGTTGAGGAGATGACGGAAAGATTGTTGGTGAACCCTGTGATCCATGAATATAAGATAAAGTGAGGGCATGACTGAAGAAATATCTCTTAACATAAACGACAATAAACTTATCGAAGTAAGCAGAGTTCTCGGCATAGGTTTGAATCTGGAGGAGATGCATAAGGTAAGAGATCATTTCTATTCTGAGAAGAGAAATCCGAGAGATATAGAGCTTCAGGCTGTAGGACAGGCGTGGAGTGAACACTGTTCTTACAAATCGTCAAAATCCATTCTTAAAAAGTTTATTTTTGGAATAAAAGCCAAACAGAACTTACTTGTAATAGAAGAAGATGCAGGAGTCGTGGATTTCAACAAGAACTATGCGTATGTCGTTGCATTAGAAAGTCACAATCACCCGTCGGCCATAGAGCCTTACGGTGGAGCTGCCACAGGTATAGGCGGCATATTACGAGATGTTGTCTGCATGGGTGCAAAGCCCATAGCACTGGTAGATCCGCTGTTTTTCGGGGATCTTAATTTTGATTACAAAAAGCTTCCGAAAGGCGTCAAGCACCCGAAGTTTATTCAGAGCGGTGTTATTTCCGGCATACGAGATTACGGGAACAGGGTAGGTATACCGACTGTTGCGGGAATGGTATATTATGACGTGTCTTATTTGACTAACTGCCTCGTAAATGTAGGCTGCATAGGGATTGTCAAGAAAAATAGAATTATAAGCAGTAAAATATCGAAAAAAGGAAAAAAGGGAGACGTATTTTTCCTCCTGGGAGGGAGAACGGGAAGAGACGGGATTCACGGCGTAACGTTCGCGTCTACAGAGCTGAACGAGAAGTCGGAAAAAGAGGATAGAAGCGCTGTCCAGGTAGGAAATCCTATAATAAAAGAGCCTTTAACACACGTATGTTTAGAAGCAGTAGAAAAAAATTTGGTTAAAGCCATGAAAGACCTCGGAGGAGGGGGTTTAAGCTGCTGTGTCGATGAAATGGCATATCCGAATTTTGGTGCTGTTGTAAATTTAGAAAACGTTCTTTTAAAAGAAAGAGACATGAAACCATGGGAGATATGGGTATCCGAATCGCAGGAAAGAATGATGATGCTGTTAGACAGAAAAAAGGTGGATAAAGTTACAGATATCTGCGATTTATGGGACATAGAATACAGTATCATAGGTGAGATTACAGAGGATAAGAGAATAAAAGTCAATTACCATGGAAAAACAATTCTGGATATGGATATAAAGTTTCTGGTCGAACCACCAGTCTATAACAGACCCTATACCCTAAGAAACTTAAAAGAACATGAAAAGGAAACAAAAGAGCCTGTATACGAGAAAACGATCCTTAAAATCCTGAATTCTCCAAATATAAGAAGTAAAGCTTTTGTGATACAGCAGTACGATCATGAAGTAGGCGCAAGAACAATCACAAAACCGTTACAGGGGAAGATAGAATCGCTAACGCATTCAGATTCTGTCATTATAAAACCGTTATCAAAAGAGTATAAGGGAATAGCTATAGCATCTGACAGCAATCCTTCTCTAATGAAGATAAGCCCGTACTGGGGAGCAAAATATATTATGGACGAAGTATGCAGGAACATAGTTTCTTCAGGAGCGGAACCGCACTCGTTCGCTGACTGTTTGAACTTCGGAAATCCTGAAAAACCTGAGAGGATGGGAGAGTTTTACGAAGCGTGTAAAGGTCTTGGCGAGTTTGCAAAAGCATTGGGTGTTCCTTTCGTTTCTGGAAATGTTTCTTTTTACAATGAGAGCGAGTATTACAGTGTGATCCCAACCCCCGTAGTTCTGGGCTTAGGGATAATCGATGACATCAGAAAAAGTATAAGAACGGATTTTAAGAGAAATGGAGACCTGATATATCTTATTGGAGATATTAAGAAAGAAATGGCTGGATCTGAGTATTATAAACTTTATGGTTACGATTTTGGATATATTCCTAAATGTGATCCTGATGAGCTGAAAAATAAGATAAAAGCTATATTAGAGACTAAAAAGATCATTAAAGCCTGTCATGATGTGAGCAACGGCGGATTAGTAGTCACAGTATGCGAGATGATGATAGGAGGAAATATAGGTGCTTCTCTGGATTTAAGTAAAATAGAGATGAGAACAGATTACAAACTCTTCTCTGAGTCTTCATGTTTCGTCTGCGAGATAAGAGAAAGAGACTTCGAAGAGTTTGAGAAGATAATGAGAAAAAATAAAATCAAATTCCATAGAATCGGGAGGATATCCGGAAGTAAACTGAAGATCATAGATAAAGAGAAGAGCGTTATTCTTTCACTTCGTGAGATAAAGGAGGCTTTTTTATGATCGCGATCTTAAGAATGGAAGGCACAAACAACGAAGACGATATCTACAACGCATTTGCAGCTTTAAAGTACCCCGTGGAGATGGTGCATCTGAAACAGTTCACAGGAGGGGCAAAAAAAGAACTGCAAAAAAATATATTTGATTATGAAGGAATAATGATCCCTGGAGGTTTTTCGGCAGGAGATTACATCAGGGCGGGCGCTATTTTTGGAGCGAGACTTAAAAAGATAAGCAAAGAATTGGAAGAGTTCGTAAAAGAGGGAAGAATTATAGGGGGCACATGCAACGGTTTTCAGGTTTTGACAGAAGTGGGACTACTACCGGGAATAGATGATATTATTGTTTCCAAGCCGCAGATATCCTTGGCGGTGAATGATTCTGCAAAGTTTGAATGCAGACACGTTTTTTTGAAACATGAAAACAAATGCTTCTTTACAGAAAAATACGAAAAAAGTGAGATTATCCAAGTCCCGATTGCACATGCAGAAGGAAAGTTCATAACATCAAAAAGAATTCTTGAGGAGTTGAAAGAGAATAATCAGATAATATTTAAATATGTCAATAGAGCTGGAAATTATGCGGGATACCCTTTTAATCCCAACGGCTCTATGGAAAATATAGCAGGTATCTCAAACCTGGAAGGAAATGTTTTTGGGATGATGCCTCATCCTGAAAGAGTTTTCTATCCCTACTTGCATCAGGAAAAAAAGAAAGTTGGTGATGGAAAACGATTTTTTGAAAGTATTATAAAATATTTAAGGAGGGGAATTTGATGTGTGGAATTATAGGAATTAAAAATGAGAATGTATCTTATTCCATATATACAGGATTGAATGCGATTCAACACAGAGGACAGGAATCCTGCGGGATAATAACTGAGTATAACGGAAAATACTACATGAAAAAGGATCTGGGACTGGTCAATAAAGTTTTTGATGAAAGGGATCTAATAGATCTTTCTGGAAATGTTGGTCTGGGCCATGTTAGATACCCCACAGTTGGTTCTGATCCGAAAAAGAATGCACAGCCTTTTTTCACGCTGGATCCAAAGATAGCAATCGTTCACAACGGAAATATTGTTAATTACTTTCAACTGAGATCCGAACTTAAGAAAGAGGGAATAAAAATTGAATCGGGATGCGATGTAGAAGTTATTTTGCACTGTTTAGCCGAGGAACTTAAAAAGACAAAGGATCTCGAAAATGCAGTTTATAACGTAACGGATAGAGTTAAAGGCTCTTACTCTTGCCTGGCACTGATTGATGACAAGCTTGTAGCATTCCGTGATCCCTATGCAATAAGACCCTTTGTCTATGGAAAAGGTAAGGGATACGCTTTTGCTTCCGAATCTTCAGCGCTAGACCTGATGGGCTACAGCTTGGAAAGAGATTTGAAACCTGGAGAGCTTATGATAGCAGACGATAAATTAGAAAGTAAAATAATAAATAAAAAAGGAGCGAGACACTGCATGTTCGAGTATGTTTACTTTTCACGTCCAGACTCTGTGATGGAAGGCAAAACTGTATATGATATCAGATTAGATCTCGGAAAAAACATAGATTTTGATAAAGACGCGGATATAGTAATTCCAGTTCCCGATACTTCAAGACCTGCTGCCCTTGGATTTGCAGAGAAGAATGGGATTGAATATAAAGAGGGATTGATAAAAAACAGATACACGGGGAGAACATTCATCATGCCAACTCAGAAAATGAGAGAAACGGCTGTAAAAAGGAACCTGAACTGTATAAAAAGCGTAATTAAGGATAAAAAAATTGTACTTGTTGACGACTCGATAGTGAGAGGAACTACATCTCGGAGAATCGTGAATATGGTAAGAAAAGCTGGAGCTAAAGAGGTTCATCTTGTTTCCTCATGTCCAAAATTGCTACATCCATGTTTTTATGGGATAGATTTTCCATGCAAGGAGGAACTTATAGCAAGGAAAGATTATAAGAAATTGATAGGTGCAGACTCAGTTACGTACCAGAGTATAGATGGTTTAAAAAAGGCCATTGGAATTAAAGGATTGTGTACAGCCTGCTTGAATGGGGATTATGTTATAGAACCCAGTGAAGAATTCGCTTTAAAAAGAAAGGAAGAAAGGGTGAAGATGGAGGCAACGTAATGAAAACCCTCCTTTTGGGCCAAGGAGCGAGGGAACACTGCATTGCAGAAGCTCTGAATTCAGAGTTATACAGCTTCATGAAAACCAGGAATCCTGGCATAATGAAATTTTCTAAAGAATACGTTATCTCGGATCTTGATCTCGAAAAACTTGGAAAATTTGCTAAAAGAATAAATCCGGATTTTGCTTTTATAGGGCCTGAAGGGCCGTTGGAAAAGGGGGTCGTGGATCATTTAAAATCTTTAGAGATTAAATGTTTCGGGCCTACAAAAAATCTTGCGAGAATAGAAACGAGCAAAGCTTTCATGAGAGAACTGATGGAAAAATATAAGATAGATGGATCTCCTGAGTCTAAGGTCTTCTCAAGTATGGAAGGAATAGAGGGGTACATAAGAGATATAAACGATTTTGTCGTGAAGCCTGATGGACTCACAGGCGGAAAAGGAGTAAAGGTATCTGGAGAACATCTGAAAAGTATAGAAGAAGCTCTGGAGTACTCAAAAGAACTGCTACGCAGTCATGACTTCGTTGTCATAGAAGAAAGACTTGATGGGGAAGAGTTTTCTCTCCAGTGTATCTCCGATGGCAAGCATTTGGCAGCCACCATACCTGTACAGGATCATAAACGAGCGTATGAAGATGATCAGGGCCCAAATACAGGAGGAATGGGATCATACTCCATGAACGATCATTTGTTACCATTTTTGAAGAAAAAAGATGTCGAGAAGGGAGAAAAAATAACACAAAACATAATGAAAGCTCTTTATAAAGAAACGGGAGAGTATTACAAAGGAGTTTTATACGGCGGATTCATTTTAACCAAAAAAGGAGTAAAACTTCTGGAGTACAACGCAAGGTTTGGTGATCCAGAGGTCATGAATATCCTGCCTATACTCAAAAACAATTTTGCAGAGATATGTTCAGACACAGTAAATCAAAATTTGAAAAAAATAGAGTTTGAAAAAAAAGCTACAGTATGCAAGTACGTGGTTCCAAAAGGTTATCCCATAAACCCTCTTCCCGGAAAACTTGATATTCCCGAGACAGAAACTAAAGTATACTACGCTTCTGTGGATTTAAGAGAAGACGGACTGTACATGACGAGATCGAGAGCAGCAGCCTTTGTCGGTATAGCCAATACTATAGAAGATGCCGAAAAAATAGCCCAAAACGCTGTTGAAAAGGTAAAAGGGAATGTATTCTACAGAAGAGATATAGGAACTGAGAAATTGTTGAGAAAAAGAGTGGAACATATGAAAAATATGAGGAGATAATGTGATAAAGGACATTTTAGGAGATATAAGAAGCAAAGATTGCATAAAAATAGTGATGTTTGGCGCGGGAGAGCTCGGCCAGGAGGTTTTTAGAGAAGCTAAAAGATTCGGATTCTACTATCTTGTAGCCGTGGACAGATATCAGGATACACCTGCGGGGAGAATAGCGGATAAAGAATATACTTTCAATATGCTCAACGGAGATGCGATGAAGAGTGTTGTCTATAAAGAGCAGCCAGATATAATAATTCCCGAGATAGAGGCTATAAATACAGATACACTTGTAGAGTTAGAAGAAGAAGGTTATTTTGTAGTTCCAAATGCGAGAGCAACTAAGATCTGCATGAACAGAAAACTTATCAGGGAACTGATCGATAAAAAAGCGGGAGTTAAAACATCGAAATACGAGTTTGCGTCAACAGATGACCCGAAAGAGTTTAGAGATGCCGTTGAGAAGATAGGATTTCCATGTTTTAGTAAAGCCATAATGTCCTCTTCGGGAAAGGGATCTTACTTTATAAAAGGAGAAAATGATACAGAAAAGGCGAGAGAACATGCGATAAAGGGAGCGAGAGGAAAAGGAAATGAGGTAATAATAGAGGAGTACATAGATTTTGATACGGAGGTAACTGAGTTAGCTACAAGATTTGATGGAGGAACTTTATTTCCATATCCTATAGGGCATTACCAACTGGACGGAGATTATCATTCTTCATGGCAGGGAAAAATTGAAGAGTATCTGCCGTATTTGCCAGAATTAAAGAAGTATGATGAGAAACTTGCGTTAGAAGCTAAGAAAAAGATATTTGAAGCTGCAGGAAAGATAACAGAAGCGTTGGGAGGGGTAGGCGTATTCGGAGTCGAACTCTTTGTAAGAGTAAAAGACAATAAAGTAGAGATCTACGGGAATGAATGTTCCCCAAGACCCCATGATACAGGAATGGTCACTTATATCAATCATTTCCCAGGATTAAGCGAAGGAGGGCTTCATCTGAAGGCTATCTCTGGAAGAGTTATACCTTACGAAGAAGAAAACGGATTCAAAGTAATAAAACCTCTAGGAAATGCAGCGACGCATGTGATAAAATCGCCCATAGAAGGACACGGATTAAAATATGATATGGGTGATGCAGAAAAATATGGTGAACTCTATATCTTCGGAAAACCATTTTCTTACTCTTTTGAAGACAGAATCAATGGATTCATCGAAGAAGAGAGAATGGGAGTTGCCTTATCGCAGGGGAGAAGTGTTTACGAAGCGAAGTTAAACGCTGAAAAAGCTGCTCACTCTGTAAAAATAGGTGATGGAAAAAGATGGTACGGACAAAAAGAAAAGGAGATGCACCTTTTAAAATAGCTTGCTTTTTTTGTTATTTTTACAAATCACTATAGAAAATTCATGAAAAAAGCTTATAAACCATTTCCTCTCAAAGACGTCATGAGGCTTATTTTGGTGAGACACGGCGAGACGGAAGAAAATGCCAGAAGGATAATCCAGGGGCATGGAGAGGGAAATTTATCAAAAAAGGGACGTGAGCAGTCGAAAAAAGTTGCACTGCGATTAAAAGATGAAAATATTGATAAAATATACGTGAGCGATCTTAAAAGGGCAGTAGACACAGCGAAAGAAATTATCAAATATCATCCTAATGCTGAGGTGATCTACGAGCTGCGGCTGAGGGAACAATGGTACGGCGCGTTGGAGGGGAAACCGAGTAGCCACTTTTGGAAAGCTCTGGAAAAATCTGGGTCCGATATACTTACATTCAAACCTGGAGGAGGGGAGTCCGTACCGGAGCTGAAAGAAAGAGTAATCCAGTTTTTCAATGACTTAATAAAAACTGAAAAGGATAACACAGTTCTTTTTGTTACACATGGCGGTCCTATAGGAAATCTATTACTCCATATACTTAATCTCCCCAATGAAAGATTTAAAGAGTATCATCCAAAAAATACGGCGGTGAGTATCCTCAAGTTCAACGACGGAGAGATCAAAATAGAAGCATTGAACTGCACGGAACATCTGGAGTGAGGCTTGTTTTGTAACGTTTCTAAGATATGTTCTCACATATAAGGGACAGTAACCCCGCCGTCTGGCATTAAAAGTATTTTCCCCTCTAATTTTTCCAGTTCTGGAAAGCTCAATGGTTTGATATTCACAGCTTCAAGAATATTTTTTGGAAGATCCGTAACGGCATAAACTTCGTAGTTCATCAGAGCTTCCACCATTTTTGCTGTTTTGTGCCATCCGAGTTTGTAACCCTTTTCGATTTTATCCATGACCTCATCTGGAGTTCCACTTTTCAAGAGATCATAAAACTCAGAGGCACCGATCCCTTCTCTGCATCTTGAAACAAGAATTAATTTTCCTCCGTCTTTTAAAGCAGGTTTTGCATTTTCCATGGCTTTTTGAGACTGGTACAAACTTATATCCATCGGATACTTTGCGACAGTGATGACAGCATAGTATTTTCCCTTGATTTTTGCTGCATAAACGTCTCTGGAGAGTTTACATGCATCGTAAAAGGATTTTTCTATATCTCCATATTTTATATCTACTACTTTACCTTCAGAGTCCGAGATCATATTTATACAGAATATCTCCTTTTTTTCTTCTACAAACTTGCATATTTCCATCATTTCTTCATGTACGGGGTTTCCTTCGAGTTTCAGGACTTTAGCATTTTTATTTAGTGCATGTTTATGATTTCTTTCTATCGTTTCAAACTTTGCTATTCCCGGAATAAAACTCTTTCTACCTCCTGTGAATCCCGCAAAATAATGTGGTTCTACAGATGTAATTACCACTATCTTTTCTGCTTTTTTTATTTCGCTGTTTAAAAAGACCTCATTGCCGAAGGAGCTCTTTCCAAAATATGTAAACTCTGATCTTCTGGCATCATGAACTGTGATATTCTTTTCTGTTCCAAATGTTTCTTCGAGCCATTCATTGCCGGGGTTTTTGTGAGATCCTGTGGCCACTATAATTTTATCTCCTGATCTTATCTCTATATTATCCAGAATTTTTTTAGTTTTTGTGGGTCTCTGATTGTCATTTACTATATAGATCACATTATCGTCAAGAAATTCCTTCAGATCGTCTGTACATTTTTTAATAATCTTTTTTTCATCAGAACTGCTTTTTTTAGGTAGTACAACATCAATATCTCTAAAATTTATATTAACATCTTTTAAGCCGTAGGGTATCCCCACCATCATATAATTACCCTATATAATCCTCTTTTATATTTTTATCCTCTGTATTTTCGAGCAGTTTTATGTTTTCTAAAAACTCCTCTGTTTTCTTAACTCTCTCATCAAGTTTTTCGAAGTTCATTTTGATACCGAGAATTTTAGTGATTACTTTTAGAATAGCTTTTGCAGCCTTGGGTGCTACAAGATATCCAGGACATTCACCAAGGAGACATACTCCTTTTAAACCTTTCAGTCTCCCCATTCCAAGAAGAAGCCCGGCAGCTCCAACTATGCTCCCTTCCTTCATAAATGTGATATTTAGTTTTTCGTATTTTTTTACTATTTTAGGATCTGTTACAGCGCCAAAGATTCTGTTTCCTCCTTCTTTGGTAGCAAAACCTCCCAACGTAATTATCTCCTGCACATCATATTTTTCTACATAATCCAGGATTTTGGACGTGATCTCATAATGTCCGAAAATATCTACAGCTTGAGCCTCACCAGCAAGGAATATTACATCTTTTTTTCCTCTATAATAATAAAACTCATTTTTTATAAGTTCTACCTCCGATTTTCTTTTTATCAATGCTTGATGCGGCATATATGGTGAATAAAGATCAGCAAACTTCTTAGCTTTCAGCTCAGAAATCATATAATCTACGGCTATTTTACCAACTAACCCTACACCTGGAAGACCCTCTATCAGTATAGAATTTTTTAATTCCGGATTATCTTTTTCAACTATGAACGTTTCCATATTTTCTATTTTCATGGTGTATATAAATATGTTTGTTTCCATCATACTTTGCTGAGGAGACTGTATAATCATATAATTATTCTATCTATAAATAATTAAGTATAATTTTATTAAATATTTCATTTCTTCCTGTCACACCACCCATCGTTGTCTGAGTCAGGAACACCGTCGCAATCTATGAGGACATCCATGAATATTATTTTTTCCTGATTGTTATTCTGGATCATGTTGTTCTTCCCTCTATATTAGCTTTTTTATTTCTGTTCTTTTTTTATACTATTATTGAAATTCCTTATACTTTTTTAGCCTATTATTTTCCCCTTTTCTTCTTTTTGAAAACAAAGCTAGTGCTGTAAATCCCAACGCCCATACACAAAATATTATTTTTAGCATTTCGTCAGAAATAAAAAAGGAGAGGAATATGAATATAGTAAATGAAGATAGAAGAATTATTTCCAATAGTGAAAGATTTTTGATAACTAATCTACCTTCTTTACTTATTATATATAATAATACCCCAAATGCAAAAAAAGAAAAAAGAACACCAAATTCTGTACCTTTTATACCACTTAGGATGGCAAGAAAGATGTAAGGTGCCAAAGGATAGTACTTGCAGTATTTCCATCTAGTCAATATATGCTCAAGGACACGCACATAGACACCTCTCTTTAATTTGCAAAATTAAATCTTCCTTTAACTCTAGTCTCCACTTTAAGATACCTTCATGATGTTCAACAACACCCGTTAATTCATCCATTTTTAAACGAGCTTTGTTTAGAGAATCCATGGGCTTACTTATATCATAACATTTAAAAAGTAATAATCCCATTATGCCCCCCTCACAGTTCCCGTCTCCACCTGATTCTGGAACTCCTAAAGGCATGTTTACAAAAGCTATCAATTTATCATCTCAAACTAAGATATTTTTTCTATCATAGACTTAATCACAGAGCATATCAGCATTATGTTTATTAGAATCAAAATTGTCATTGAAATTGTGTCTTTCTTTAACATAAGAAGAAAAAGAGAAATTAACCAGAATACTATATACACAGAAAACATCACTTTGTAGCTTTTTTTCATCCTTTTTAACTTGTCCATATATGACATTTCTTCACCATTCTTAGTCTTTTTTACATCCCTTTAAACTTTGTTCAAGCGATGCGTGATATGTATCTGCGAGTTCCTTTAATTCGTCAATGAATGCCTTATCAATGACAATTGCAGCACCTGCCTCCCCAATTGATGTACCAGCCATCCAAAGAGATCCAAGAGCATATATAAACCCTAATAACCCACCAGTTGCGATAGAAGCAACTGCAATACCCATAGATATTTTACTATTTTCACAAACTCTTCAAATATTTTAAGGAACACAGGATATTTCTCATACATCCATTCAGGATGAAATTGCACACCGTATATAGGCTTCGATCTGTGCTGTATCCCCTCTATAACTCCATCCGACGCTTTAGCATTGATCTCGAATCCTTCAGCCAGATCTTTTATGCACTGATGATGAAAACTGTTTACTCTTATTCTTGCTCCCAAAATATTTTCAATCCATTTCTTGCATTCTATCCAGTGAGTTGGCATATATACAGGCGGGGATTGCATGTGTTTTATATCTGTGGGAATACTCTGGTATAAATTTCCAGAAAATGCGACATTTATTGCCTGTATCCCTCTACATATACCCAGAACGGGAATATCTCTTTTATACGCTTCCTTTATCATCTTTATTTCAAATAAGTCTCTTTCAGGACAGACCTTCACAAGTTTTTCTTTTATTTCTTCGTCATAACAATTAGGATTTATGTCTCCCCCTCCAGAAACTAGAAGACCATCAATATTATCTATCACAGTTTCATCTTCGGACGGCAAAATAAAAGAAACTGCATCTACTTTCTTTAATGCACGGACATAATACACAGGGAGATAGTAAAACTCTATCCCCTTTATCGGAAATATATCTTGGAAAGAATGACTGCATGTTATCCCTATTTTTGGGTTCATGTTTTCCTTTCCATGAAAAGCCTTATAAATTTTATTATAGAGTTCTTGTCAATGGAGAAAGACATAACAAAGCATAAACTTAAAAAAATAATAAATAAGCTCTCAAAATACAGAGGTAGAAATACAGAACTTGTTTCACTTTATATTCCTTCGGGATACCCTCTGCCAAAGGTTACTCAACAGCTTAGAGACGAGGCTGGCACAGCTTCTAACATAAAATCAAAGACGACAAGAAAAAATGTCCTTTCCGCTCTTGAGAAGATAGCACAACATTTAAAATTATATAAACAAACTCCGAAGAATGGACTGATAATTTTCTGTGGAAATATATCCCAGCAGGAAGGAAACCCAGATTATAAGCTTTTTTCATTGGAAACTCCTGAGCCTATGTCTATCAGATTATACAGATGCGATCAGGAGTTTGTTTTAACTCCTCTCAAAGAGATGGTAGAGGAGAAGGATATTTATGCCCTGTTGATTCTGGAAAGAAACGAGGCTACCATAGGATTGTTAAAAGGAAAAAGGATAGAGTTATTGGATCACATGACTTCAGGAGTTCCAGGAAAGGCCAGAGCTGGCGGGCAGTCTTCCGTACGATTTTCAAGACTGAGGGACATAGCCGATCACGAGTTCAGGGTGAGGATAGGGCAGCATGTTAACAGCTTTTTTCTCGATATGCTTCCTGTCTTAAAGGGGATCATAGTTGGAGGTCCAGGACTGACAAAAAATAAGTTCGTTGAAGGAGATTATCTTGACTACAGGCTCAAGGAAAAGATAGGGGATACATTCGACACTGTTTATACGGAAGAGTATGGATTGAGAGAGTTAGTTGACAAAGCTTCAGACTCCCTCCAGGAGTTAGAGGTAATGAGAGAAAAGAAGATAATGAAGCGGTTTTTCCAGGAGCTGATAAAGGAAAATGGACTGGTAGCTTACGGTGAAAAGGAGATCAAAAACGCTTTAGAGACTGGAGCTGTAGAAGATCTTCTTATCTCAGAAGCGCTCGATCTGTGGAGAGTCAAAATAGCGTGTAATTGTGGATACGAAAATATACTGACAAAAACAGAACAAGATCTTCAAAAACTGGAAACAGAAATTCCTGAGAAGCAGTGTCCCAAATGTGGAAATTTGCAGCTTGAGATAAAGGAGAAAATAGAGCTGGTAGAGAAGCTTTCAGAGAAAGCAGAAAGTACCGGAGCAAAGGTGCATCTGATCTCGGTGGATACCGAAGAAGGAAACCAACTCTTTAAAGCGTTTGGAGGGATTGCAGCCATTCTTAGGTTCAGTATGAGGTGAGAACATGTATAAAGAAGCTGAAGAACTTCTAAGGTCAATAGTTGGAGATATAGAGATAGTATTTTCAGATACACCAGACTCAAAGTTAGGCGATTTTTCGAGTACAGTAGCTTTTGCCATGGCAAAAAAAATGAAAAAAAATCCGAAAGAGGCAGCTGAGGAGATAATATCTAATTTAAAAACAAAAAAAATGAGATATATAAAAAAAATAAGGAATGTAGGTCCTTATATAAATTTTTTTATAAATTATGATATCCTTGGACACGACCTTCTAAAAAATATACTGAATGAAGAATGGAAAATAGAAGAAAAGAAAGAAAAAGTTATAGTAGAACATACATCCACAAACCCAAATAAACCTCTCCACATGGGACATCTTAGAAACGCTATCCTGGGGGATACTCTGGCAAGGATCTTCAAATTCCTTAAATACAATACAGAGATTCAAAATTATATAGACGATCTCGGCATTCAGGTGGCAGAAACGCTGTGGGGTTACAAAAACTTAAAATTCGACGAGAATAAGAAGTTCGATCATCTTCTTGGAGAGATATATGTCGAAGTAGAAAAAATTAAAGATTATAAAATAGAAAAAGAGATAAGGGCTTTAAATAAGGAAATGGAAGAATCTGGTATCTCGAGAGAGTTTGTGGAAAGATGTTTAAAGGCGCAGCTGGAAACCCTTTCCGAGCTGAACATAAGTTATGATGTTCTCATCTTTGAAAACGATCTCATAAGATCGAAGATTTTTGATGAAGCCTATGAAAAGATAAAACAGAGCAAAGACATAGTTCTGGAGGAGGGAGGAGAAAACATAGGCTGCCTTGTAATGAAGCTTGGAAATATATTTCCAGACATGGAGAATCCTGACAAAATTTTGATCAGATCTGACGGTACTGCCACGTATACCGGCAAAGATGTGGCGTATCATCTCTGGAAATTTGGTTTAGTAGAGAAAAATATGAGATATTTAAAATGGAACTCTCTTTACAAATCTTTTAGTGAAGGGGAAACTAAGGATTTCGGAAATGGAGATATAGTCATAAATGTTATAGGAGTTGAGCAGATTTATCCGCAGGAAGTAGTTAAACTTTCCCTGGAACTTTTAGGGTATTACGAAAAAGCTGAAAACTTTTATCATCTCGCATATGAACATGTTTCCTTGCCTGAAGAGAAATTCTCTGGAAGAAAGGGAACATGGATCGGATATACAGTAGATGAACTACTAGAAGAGGCATTTTTGAAGGCTAAAGAGGAAGTAGAGTCAAGAAGATCCGATCTTCCAGAGGAAAAAAAGGTAAGGATAGCTAAAGCCGTTGCATCAGGTGCTATAAGGTACAATATAATTAAGTATGCACCTGAAAAAAAGATAACTTTCAGATGGAAAGACGCATTGAATTTCGAGGGCGATTCTTCGCCATACCTACAGTATGCACATGCAAGATGCTGCAGCATTCTAAAAAAAGCTGAATTATCTGATTTTATACCCAATTTCTCGGATTCCGAAGAAAAAGAACTCATAAAGACTCTTTACGAATTTGTTATCGAGACAGAAAAAGCATGCAATCTGAAAAGACCTCATATAGTTACAAAATACCTAAACGATCTGGCTACAGTCTTTAATTCTTTCTATAACTCATTGAAGGTTTTGGGATCGGAAAAAGAAGCCCAGAGATTGACGTTAGTAAAAGCTACTCAGATTATCTTGAAAAAGGGATTGTCCCTCCTAGGGATAGAAGCTCTGGAAGAGATGTGATCATACTTTATATTTTTCTTTCTCTTTTCCAGGAACGCAGTTTTTACATACCCCCATGCTTATCCTGTAGCATGATGGACAGACTCTCCTTCCGCAGAGTATGCATGTATGCATTACGTCAGTGTATTTTCCACATAACTCGCATTTTATCACCAAGGCACCTCCTTGAGTTTTAGTTTGTATCCAATATAATTCGTAGAAAAATGAAGAATTGGTGTTATGAGAATAATTATCAAAATCTCCTGAATATTAAGTTTTAAAATAGGTCTGGAAAGAATTAATGCACCAAAAACGAAATCTAATTGATCGAGCAACGGCAGTGGTGCTCCCTGTTTAAGTTTTATTCTCCTTTTAAAAAAACTCTCTACAAGATCTCCCAAAACTGCTCCAAATCCCAATAAAAATCCCAGTTTCAGAGAAAATGGAACTGAATATTCATATAAAAATGATTGCAATAGGTATGCAAGTACACCAAAGAAAACTCCTGCAAGTGTTCCTCTTATTGTGACGCCGTTTCCGATCAGTCTTCTTCCGTCCAGGAAGTTTCTATTGAGATCTAAAGGTTTTCCACCTCCAAACATACATGCTGTCATATTTGCTATATATGCGGGGAGAATTACCCAGATTGCGCTCACGATCTCGTTCATAGGTGTAAATAGAAACTGAGTTTTAAAAAGCTTACTTGCACAAAGATTTTAAACTCTTCCATTCTTAGGGTATTCATGAAACTTTTTGGCACTTCAGGGATCAGAGGGATAGTAAACAGGGAGATCACCCCTCATCTCGCTTTAAAGGTGGGAATGGCACTGGGAACTTATGTTGATGGTAGTGTAGCTGTTGGTCATGACTCCAGAACATCTTCAATTATGTTGAAAAATGCTATTATTTCAGGATTGATCTCGTGCGGAAGAGATGTTTACGATATTGGTCTTGCACCTACGCCTACTACCGGTATCGCAATAAAAAATTTTGGATGCAAGGCAGGCGTTACTGTTACAGCATCCCATAATCCTCCAGAGTACAACGGTATAAAATTGTGGAACAAGGAAGGCGTAGCTTTTTCCGAGGAGGAAAAAATTATAGAGGATTTAGTCTATAATAATAATTTTAAGCTTCAAAAATGGGATAAACTTGGAAATGTATTATATAAGCATGAAGAATCTTTGGGGATACATAAAAAAGAGATTATAAAAAATATTGAAATCAAAGGGAGATATAAAATTGTCATAGATTGTGGCAACGGGGCGGCTTCTGTATTTTCTCCCTATGTCTTTAAAGAACTTGGAAATGATGTTATATCAATAAACGCACATTCAAGTGGGTACTTTTCTCGCGGTTTAGAACCAAACAAAGAAAACCTCAAAACCTTAAGCGATACCGTCAGAGCCACTGGTGCAGATCTTGGAGTAGCCCATGACGGAGACGCAGATAGAGTCGGAATAGTCGATGAAAAGGGAGAATATGTTGATTATGATGTTATTTTAGCCCTGATAGCTTCTTACGTTTTAAAAGAGGGGGATATTTTTATAACAACCGTAGATGCGTCAATGAAAATAGATCACTACCTTGAGAAATATGAAATATCCGTAAAAAGGACAAAGGTAGGGGATGTTGCAGTAGCTAAGGAGATGAAGAGTGCTAACTCTGATTTCGGAGGAGAACCTTCGGGAACGTGGATATTTCGTAAGTTTCAGATGACTCCAGATGGAATTTACTCGGGAGCAAAAGTTCTGGAGATGAAAGAACAGAGGGGCGATATCAACAAACTGAAGAAGGAAATACCTCATTATGATATAACCAGAGAGAAGATACCATGCGAAAACAGTGAAAAAAATGAAAAAATGAAAAACATAGCAGGTAAAATAAGTGACTGCAAAAATGTTATAGATATTGATGGATTAAGAGTAAATCTAAAGGATTCGTGGTTCCTCATAAGACCATCCGGGACAGAGCCGTATATCAGAATAACATGCGAGGCAAAAACAAAAGAAAAAGCAGAAAAATTGATGGAAAAATGTAAAGAATTATTTTGAACTTACTCCAACTGATAAACTCCTCATCTTTCTTTATCTTAATTGCTGAATTTAAAAAAGAAAATTCTATAAAAATCCAAGCTTATAAGCTATCTCAGCGTTTAAAATGGAGCCTCCTGCAGCTCCTCTTATTAAATTATGCCCTAAAACTATATATTTGAATTTTTTATTCCCAATCTTTTCTAATCTTCCTACAGTCACACTCATTCCTCTCCCTGAATCAATATGGAGTTTTGGTTGTGGTATCTCATTATAGAGTATAGGTTTTTCAGAACTTGGCACCCTGTATTTTTTCAATGGATCAAATTTATCAAAGGCTTTTATCAGATCTTCTTTAGCAAGATCATCTTCCAACTCTATAAAAATAGCTTCAGTATGCCCATAGAGAACTGGAACACGGGTAGCAATTACTGATATACCAAAGTTTGCTGGAATTACATGATTATATTTCAGCATTCCAAGAATTTTTCTGGATTCGTTTTCTATCTTCAATTCCTCTTTTTCTATGTAGGGAACAACATTATCAAAAATCTGCATAGCAGAAATCCCTCTAAATCCAGACCCTGAAATGGCTTGCATTGTCGCGACATTAACTCTTGTTATTCCAAATTTTGAAATTGGCTTAAGGGAAAGGTTTAATATTGCTGTCGAACAGTTTGAGTTTGTAACTATAAAACCTTCCCATTCTCTGTTCTTTCTTTGAACCTTGACCAATTCCAGATGATCTTTGTTAACTTCAGGAATTAAAATAGGGACATCTTCTTCGTAGCGATGTGCCGATGCATTGCTGAACACAGGTATTTTCTCAGCTAGTTTCTTTTCTACTATCTCAGCTACTGAAGCGGGGAGAGCTGAAAAAACCAGATCAATGTCAGGATTTTTTATAAACTCTTCCAAGCTTTTGATTTCTGTCTCCCCCAAATGATCCGATACACGCCAGGCAGCGAATTCCTTAAACTTCTTTCCTGCAGATTTTTTTGAGGCTACCAGATACCTTATTTCAAACCATGGATGATTTTCTAAAAGCCTAACAAACGTCTGCCCAACTAATCCTGTTGCCCCCAATACTGCTACCTTTTTCATCTAAATCAACTCACTAACTTAACCCCGCTCCCTATCTCACCGATGAAGAACTCAGCATGAATCCCCTCTCCATTAAAAGCTTCCACTATAACTTTTCCTATCTGCTCCAAATCCTCTTCCTCGCCGATAGCAAAAATAGTCGGACCCGATCCAGAGAGAGAAACTCCATAAGCTCCACTATTTATTGCTACCTTTCTAACCCTATCGAACCAAGGAATCAAGGATTTTCTGTAGGGGATTGCCAGATAATCATCTAAGTATTGACCAATTCTCTTTAAGTCATTTTCTTTCAAGGCAGCAATGAGGCAACTTGCCAAGGCCAAGTTTTTCACGGCATCTTTTAGAGGAACGTAAGTAGGAAGCACTTTTCTTGCTCTTTTTGTACTGACCAAAACTGAAGGGATAACAATTAAAATCTTAAGTTCTGGAGGGTCGATTTTAACTACGTCGAGAGGATCAAGCGAGTTCAGTATTGTAAAGCCTCCAAATAAAGCGGGGATTATATTATCGCCGTGAGCACTTCCGGAAGCCACTTTTTCTCCCTCTATAGCCGCCCTTATAATAAGTTCTTTATCTTTTATTCCTAAGAGTCTTGCAGCAGCCAAAGCTCCACCCAAAGCTGAAGCTCCAGAGCTCCCGAGCCCTCTAGATGGATGTATTCCTTTAATTATTTTCATTTTGAATCCTCTTTTAATACCCAAAAAATTTAAAAGAGCTAATGCAGCCACTGAAGCCACATTTTTATACGGATTTTTGGGAACATTGTAACCATACACCTCCAAATCTATTTTGTCACTCCACTCTGCCTCAATAATATCAGCCGGGGTTTTCAGGCATGCTCCGAATACATCAAACCCTGGCCCGAAATTTGCTATAGTTGCAGGTACTGAAACTCTTACTTCGTCGAAAATCATTTCGTGTATAGCATTTAGTCTCTTCTTAAGATTTTCTTTTTCGACAAGAATACGAATACAGTTCCTGTTCCTGTCATATAGATCAAACTCAGTTAGAAGTTTTTCCAGATTCTCGATATGCTCGATTCCTACTATTCCAATGATCGCAAATTTATCGTTAAGGAATTTGTAGGTCAAGATGGGTCTTTTTGCTGGAATAGAAGAGATTAATGTCCCAACTTCTAATTCTCCATTATCTATCTTTCCCAAAATTATCGGGATTCTGCCATTTACAGGTTCGATAGTTTTCTCGTGTAATGTTTTCATGCCGAATTTTGATACAGTTAAAGCTTCTTCATAAGAAACAAAGGGAAGAAGTCTTGCATTTCTAACGATTTTTGGGTCTGTTGTATAAATTCCTTCTACATCACTTATTTTCATGACAGCTTGTGCGTTTATGAGTGAAGCTATCACAGTAGCTGTATAATCGCTCCCTCCTCTGCCAAGAAGTGTTCTAAATCCGTTATAATCCCCCAGAAATCCTGCTATTACTGGAACTTTTCCTTCTTCCAGTGTATTTTTGACCATCTTCATCCTTTTTCCTGTCTCTCCAAAGTCAACGTTAGCATTGCCAAAAGTCGAATCTGTTTTTATCATACAGGATCTATCTATGAATTCACTCTCGATTCCTTGAGTTTTCAAAGCTTCAGTAAAAATCTTTGCTGAGAGTATCTCACCGTAAGACGTTATATGATCTGAAAATGCAGCTTTAGTTGGAAATTTCTCTTTTTTTTTCAAATCCTGATCTAAGTTTGTGAAAATATCTTGAATTACACTTAGATCTACCTTAACTCTTGCTGAAAATTCTTCGTGCTTTTTTATTATTCTCTCTAAAAGTTCTTTATTTTCAGCTTGAGATAAATTTATGAGCTCATTTGTAACTCCTTCAAGGGCAGAGATAACTATTACAATGTCCTTTTCCTCATGAAGTTTTGAAATTAGGTTAATAATCTCTGGGAAGGAATTTTTTAGAGTGCTGCCGCCGATTTTTATTATTAATCTGTTGATTCCTAACATTACTGATCCTCCTATTATATTTTGGCTTCAAATTGGATTGATACCTTCCCTCTTCTCTCAAGTTCTTTGCGTACTATTTTTGTACCCTTTACCATGTTACAAAGCTTTTCTCTTGCCGTTTCCCTCGAAAGAAGTTTCATTCCACAATCGGGGTTTATGTATACCTTTTCTGGCCTGACATATTCGAACACTTTTCTAATGTTTCGTGCAACTTCATCGGAAGTTTCTATTCTAGGATTGTGAACATCAATAACTCCAAAACCGAGCTCCTTATCTCCGAGCCTCTTCAAGAAATCTATCTCTCTAAATTTTCTGTTTGCAAATTCTAATGCGAATTGAGTTACATTTAAGTCATCGAAGTATTTAGCAAGTAAATTGTAATCGCTGTAACAAACATGCAGTCCGATATTTAAATTAAGACCTTTAATAGCTTCATTAACTGCATCGACAGCCCATTCTATCTCGTCTGGATGCGTAGTCAATGCAGGCTCGTCTATCTGCACGAACTTAGCACCTTCCGCTTCCAGGATTTTCAGCTCCTTATTCAGTATCTTTGCAAGCTCTCTCGCAACTTCTTCCTTGGAATCATAATACTCATTGAAACTCCATTCTGCAATTGTATATGGGCCCGTTATCGGGACTTTTACTATCTCTCTTGCAGTCACGTGCTCTACGAGCTTAAACTCCTTGATGACCAATGGCCCTCTATATTCAAGCGGTCCCACAATCGAGGCTTTATTGAAGTAAAAGTTTCCCCACACTCTCACAGATCCGCGGAATATAAATCCTCTAATCTTTGCAGCAAAGTACTCCACCATCTCTTCTCTTCCCATTTCTCCGTCCCATGGTACGTCAACGCCTGCTGTCTCATGCTCTCTAACAATCGCAGTTGAAGCATCTCTTACAGCTTCTTGAAATTCATTTTCACTTATTTTTCTCTTTTTGTAGAGATCGTAATACTTGGTTAACCACCAGGGCTTTGGGTAACTCCCAATAATGCTTGTAGGAAGAATTGGCAGTTCCATTTTATCCCCCCCCTACCAATTTTTTTAAAAGTTGTAATTTTCTAAAGGCTACACTTTCAGGAAGGAAATCTAAGAGTGTATTTGGCGTTATATAAATCGTTGAGAATCTGTTCGATAGCGAGCTTAGGATCTCTCTAAGGCGTTTTACGTCCTCTAACCTGGTTTCTCTTGAGTTCACTATCCCAATTCCTACTTCCCCATTAAGTTTTTCCAGAATTTCTCCTTTACTTTCGACTAAATCCACATTTATTACAGCGTTTAGCTTTTCTATCCCATCTACTTTAGGTTCTCCAAAATATGTCACGATCCAAGCCTTTAACGGACTTTTTTCAACAATCTCATTTAGTATTCCCAAATACTCGCTTTTGTCATCTATACAGAGTGCTGGCTCGTGGAGTTCAATGATGTCTACTATGTTTTTAAGTTTCCTTATCAGCGGGAGAAGAACCTTTCTTCCATAATCTCTTGCCAGCGCAGTTCTATCATTATAGTACTCATCCAGGCTGTGGAAGGCTAAGCTTACAGGACCGGGTAAGACTTGCTTCAATGTAGCATCTGGATAAACATCCTCAAGTATTTCTCTATTTGTTTCAGTCCATTCAATGATTGGATTATCTCTAAGGCTTAATTGCTCCTTAACGACTGGTGATCTATAAAAGAAGTTATTTTCATAGAATTTGTACAGTCCATTTACCTCTATGCCTTCGATAAATCCAATGAGGGGATTGAAAATATCGTCCCATCTATAAAGAGGGTCTGTAACAATTGAAATACCAATTTCTTTAAGTTTTTCATAGGCTTTTACTGTGTGTTTCCTGTATTCCTGTTCAAGTTTCTCCTGGGAAAGTTTTCCAGTATTGTATTTTTCTATAGCCTTTGCCAAGCCGACTGGTCTTGGAAGACCTCCTATTAATGCAGTTACAACTTCCATTTTTTTCACCTCATGAATCCACTATCTCTAAGTATATCCCAAACAGCAAAAAATTCCTCAATCCAACTATCCACATCGGGAGCTAAAATAATAAGATTTAGTCCGTTAATTCTTTCTTGGGCTTTTATTTCTTCAATTAACTTTTCCAGTGTTTCATCTGAAATAGAAACACCGAGAGATGTTAAGAACGATTTTTCTTTTTTTCCTATTGGATGGAGCAACGAAGCAACAATTGGAACTTTTAAACCTATCTCTTTCACTTCTTTGAAGATTTCATTGATGTTAGTTATGACCTCGATACTTGTAACTACCTGGGAAAAGAATACTTCAGCTCCTGTTAATATCTTTTTTTGAATTCTCCGGGCTTCTATTTTTGGTTTATAATACGGGTTAAACCCTACTGCTATTATAGGTCTATTCTCTACTTCTATTTCCTGTTTTGTTGGTAAAACTCCATGAAAGACTTGATAGGCTAAACGAATCAAGCTATAAGCATCTATATCAAATACAGGTTTTGAAGGAATAGCGAAGCTAGGCCAGTCTCCTGTGTTTAACAACACAAACTCAAACTCAAACAATAAAGCTATCAGAAGCTCAGAAGTCAGTCCCGAGAGGTTCTTGTCTTTGCATGTTAAGTGTGGCATGACCCCATCGTTAAATGAAGTTTTTACAAAGGTGGCTAAAGAGGTCGAAGAGACATGAGGGTATCCTAAAGGATTGTCTGGGATTGTATACAACTGAGCTTTTCCTTTTGTGGCATTTAATATTTCTTTGATATCTTCTGAATTATGGATAAGGCTTATTGGAAGCTCTACGCTAACGCCTTTTCTCTCTAAAAGCGATTTGTGGTATTCTGAAGCTATCGGTGGAACTTTTTTTCTTATCAGTGCTTCATTCTCTCTAATGATTGGATGAATGTTAGTTAATGGTATGTTTATTCCTTTTTCATCAAGTGTTGCCATGAAATAACAAATATTTCCAGTTATTTCACATTTGTTTTCTCTAACTCCCCCACAAGGACCAGTTCTAAGCTTTTTAGGACATTTTATCACTAACTTTCACCTCCTATACTATTTAATGCTCTATCTAAATCCTCAATTATATCTTCTAAATTTTCCAATCCCACAGAAAGCCTGAGTAAATTCCCAGTAATTCCCAGAACTTCTCTCCTCTCTTTTGGCATGTTTTTAGCAGCACTTATGATCGGCCATGAGATCAAGCTCTCAGGACCTCCTAAGGAGGGAGAGGGGAATACGAGCTTTAAGGTGTTCAAAACTTTCCTGACTTCTTCCTCTTTTCCTTTGATTTTAAAGCTCACAACACCACCAAAGAGATTTCCAAAAAGCTTTTTTGCTACTCTGTGGTATGGACTGTCGCTTAATCCAGGATAAAGAACCTCTTTTACCTTTGGATGCTCATACAGAAACTCTGCCACAGCTTGTGCATTTTCACAATGCTTTTTTACCCTCAATTCCAATGTTTTTAGGCCTCTGGTGATTAAAAAGGATTCAAGAGGCTGAATAATACTCCCTAATTTTCTTCTCCAGTCCCATAGATTGAAAGTTTCGAGATCTTTTCCTATAATTGCACCTCCTATAACATCATTGTGCCCGGCTAAATATTTAGTTAAGCTGTGAACAACATAATCTGCTTCACTCTTAAGAGGATTGTATAAAACTGGAGTGGCAAATGTATTGTCGATGACCAAGATAGTATCCACCTCCTTACATCTTTTTGCGATCTCGGGAATGTCAAAGACCTTCAAGGTGGGATTTGTAATGCTCTCCAATAAAACTAACTTTGTATCTTCATTTATATCCTCTATAATGCTTGAAGTTTCTGGAGAGGCTAAATTAACATTTACATCAAATTTTCTTTCGAGATCTTCTGCTAACTCTATCGTTGTTCCATAACCTTCCATTGATAAGAGGATTTCATTTCTTTTCTCTACAAGGGCTAAATAAATAGCTGATAGTGCCCCCATTCCACTTGAAAACACAAGCGCATCCCTTCCATGCTCTATTTTGGACAATACATGCTCCAAAGCACGTACCGTTGGATTCTCTTCTCTTGAGTATTTTAGATCTTTACCCCTATCTGATGTATGTGTTGTTCCAGGCTGCTCAAATATCACGGTCTGGTAGATAGGTAAGTGTATAGCATTAAAGTTCGAGTCTTTATACTCGGCTCCATGTATGGAATTAGTTTGTATCCCTTTCATCTGCATCACCTATATTCCTGTTAGGTATATATTTTGAAAATTTTATTCATATAACGTGACAACCCCCCCTTTATATACTTTTCGGTATATATTCTAATTTGAAATATAACTTATAGTTATAAAAAATTTAAAAAGGTACTTATCAATAACTACTGAAGAGACTTAAAAATAGAAAAAACCTTAAAAAATTATTATTTCAAAGAATTGATCTATAAAAAAACTTTATAGAGACTATAAAATTCTATAAAAACTATTCTCTGTAAAAAATTATTTTAACACTCGTCTTTCAGTACTTCGAGAATTATTGCAGGACAGATTCTGTGAACACCTTTTATCTTTCCTATCTTTTCAGATATGATCCTCATCAGCTCTTTTCCGTCCTTAGTTACTATCTCAGTCATTATCATATGATCGCCCGTGGATGTTGCCACATACTTTACTTCCTCAATTTCAGTCATTTTCTTTGCTGCATCCAAAAACTGGGAGGGTTCAACATCTAAACCTACGTATGCTTCCGTATTGTATCCAAGTTTGGATTTATTTATTTTTATTGTGTATCCTACAATTACATTTTTCTCTTCCAGATTTTTCACGCGTTTCCTTACTGTAGCTTCGCTCACGTTCAACATTTTCGCTATTTCAGTAAACGCTGTTCTGGAATCCTTTTTTAAAATTTCTAATATCTTCAAATCCTTTTCATCTAACATGTTTATCACTTCGATCCTTTTTCCCTTATTTGGTACGAAATTCGAACGAAAGATTTATATAGATAGTACCATATCATGCAATATGGAGAAGTAGTATATAAACTTTTCCATAACAAAAGTAACGAAATAGGAGATGATAAATATGACAAAATGGAAATGTAATAGTTGTGGAACGATAAGAGAAGGAAGGTGCAAACCTAAAAAATGTAAAGAATGCGGAGGCACAAATTTTGAGAAAGTAGAATAGAAAAAATATTTAAACATAGAAGGAAAATATATATATACGGTGATAAAATGATAAAAGAATTTAAGCATGAAGATAGAGTAATAAAAATAGATCACGATAAATGCAACGGTTCTGGAGAATGCGTTGAACAGTGCCCCGTGGGTGTTTACGAATTGAAAGACGGGAAATCTTATGCAACGAACATTGAAAAGTGCGTAGACTGTTGTTTGTGTGTTCAGGTATGTCCTACAGATGCGATAGAACACAGCTCTTGTTAGGTGATAAAATGCTAAGCGAGAAAATGGTAGAGGCGTTGAATAAACAGATCAATAAAGAGATGTATTCAGCGTATTTGTACATGTCAATGTCTGCCTACAGTACGTATATTGGGCTGAAGGGATTTGCAAACTGGTTCATGGTTCAGTACCAGGAAGAGATGACTCATGCCATGAAAATTTATGACTACGTCAATGATCAAGGAGCACAGGTGAAACTCATGGCCATCGATCAGCCGTCGACAGAGTTCGAGTCGCCCATGGTCATGTTTGAAAAAACGTTAGAACATGAGAAGTTCGTTACAAAGTGTATCAACGATCTCGTTGATCTCGCAATCAAGGAAAAAGATCATGCTACTCAAATCTTTCTGCAGTGGTTTGTCACTGAACAGATAGAAGAAGAAGCAAATGACAACGAGATCATTTCCAAGTTGAAACTTGCTGGAAAAGAAGGGAATGGATTGTTTATGCTTGATAAAGAGTTGCGACAGCGTGTTTTCGCACAAGAGACTGAAGAATAATTTTGTATTGTGAGAGGAGGATATACATGACAAAAGTTGGAGAAATATACAGATGCGAAATCTGTGGAAATGTTGTTGAAGTAAAGGAGGCTGGTGTCGGCGAGTTGGTATGCTGTGGCCAGCCAATGATATTATTAAAATAAAGGAGGCGATAAAAATGGAAGAAGAAAAAGGTATGCCGTTAATAGGCGATAAATTCCCAGAAATAAAAGTACAGACCACTCATGGAATGAAGAACTTGCCGGACGACTACAAGGGGAAATGGCTCATTCTGTTCTCCCACCCTGGCGACTTCACGCCTGTGTGTACTACTGAGTTCTATGCCTTCCAGAAACGGTATGGTACGTTTAGGGAACTGAACACAGAGCTACTCGGTCTGAGCATCGATCAGGTTCAAAGCCATCTGAAATGGACCGAGTGGATCGAGGAGAATCTGGGAGAGAAGATAGAGTTCCCCATCATCGCTGATGGCACGGGAAAGGTTGCCAACAGGATTGGACTGATACACGCGAGCTCGGGAACAGCAACGGTACGGGCAGTCTTTATTGTCGATCCAAAATCGATCATTCGAGCGATTCTGTACTACCCTGCTGAACTGGGAAGAAATATGGATGAATTCGTACGGATGATAAAAGGATTCCAGAAATCCGATGCGGAAGGCGTGGCAATACCGGCAAACTGGCCGAACAATGAACTGATCAAAGATCGTGTCATCGTTCCTCCGGCTGGAACTGAAAATGCCATAAAGGACCGTAAGGAAAAAGAGAAAAAAGGCAATATAGAGTGTTATGACTGGTGGATGTGTCACAAGAAAATATAAAAGACGATATACATGACAAAAGTTGGAGAAATATACAGATGCGAAATCTGTGGGAATGTTGTTGAAGTAAAGGAAGCTGGCTTCGGCGAGTTGGTATGCTGTGGTCAGCCAATGAAGTTAGTAGAATAAAATATAAAGGAGGTGATTATTGTGGGAACGAAAGGAAGAGAAATAGTTGGTATGGATGTGGATAAACTCATAGAGCTGCTCAATAAAGCTCTAGCAGATGAATGGCTCGCCTATTATCAGTATTGGGTAGGAGCAAAGATAGTCACAGGACCAATGCGAGAATCTGTCTCTGCAGAGCTTGTAGAACATGCAGGGGAAGAGCTTCAGCACGCTGAACTGTTAACGAACAGAATACTACAGTTGGGAGGTACACCCATTCTCAAACCAGAGGATTGGTACAAAATGACCAACTGTGGTTACGATGCACCTAAAGATCCATCTACACGAATACTTTTAAATCAAAACATAAAAGGTGAGCAGTGTGCGATCGATGTATACCAAAAGCTTCTGGGAATCCTTAAAGATAAGGACCCAATAACATACAATATTGTTCTGCAGATTCTACAAGATGAAGTAGAGCATGAAGAAGATCTTCAGAGTCTCTTGGAAGATCTGAACATTATGGAAAAAAGGTGAACGTATGAAATTAGGAGAAAGAATCCAAGAAGCAGATTGGAAAAAGGAGAAACATGTACCTGCAATCGAGTGCTCTGATAAAGTAAAATTAGGGGAGCTATTTGATGTAACGGTCACTCTCGGCAAGGAGATAGCACATCCCAATACAACTGAACATCACATCAGATGGATACAAGTTTTCTTCCATCCAGAAGGAGAAAAGTTCAGCTATCAGATAGGTAATTTTGAGTTCACCGCACACGGCGAATCTGTCAAAGGCCCCAATGAGGGGCCTGTCTATACACATCATAAAGCTACATTTTCAATGAAAATTAACAACTCAGGAACACTCCATGCGCTAGCGTTATGTAATATCCATGGATTATGGGAGAATGCAAAAGAAATAAAAGTTTTAGAATAAGTATCAAATAGAGACCAAATACTCTCAAATTAATATAAAATAAAAAGAAGGGATATAATGATAGATAAAGAAATATTTGGTATTGCAGTAAAGTCAGAACTGGATTCAAAAAAAATTTATGAAAGCATGGCTGAAAAAACATCAAACTTTGTTTTGAAAGAAAAATTAAAATTTTTAGCAAAAGAAGAAAAAAAACATAAGGAAATTTTAGAAAATCTTTTCAGTAAGCTTTACCCTGATGAAACTCTAAAAATCTCTGAAAAATCTTTAATTTCAAAAATAGATGCTGAATCTAGTGAACTTCCAGAACTTTTAGAAAAAGCGATGGAGTCGGAAAAGATTGAAGAAAAGTTTTACAGAGATCTTGCCGAGAAATCCGAGTATAAAGACATTCTGTTATATCTGGCAAACGTAGAAAAAGGGCATTATACTATCTTGGAAGCAGAACATAACATGATAATGCAGTATCCAGATTACTATCACAAAGACTGGGATACGGATATGATACATTTAGGACCATAATCTAGAAAATGGTGATAAAATGAGAGAGATAAAAAAAGATGTATATTATGTAGGGGCAGTTGACTGGGATAGAAGATTATTTGATGAACTGATACCTCTTCCCGATGGAACGAGTTATAACGCCTATCTTATAAAAGGCAGCGAAAAGACAGCTTTGATAGATACAGTCGATCCTCCTATGGAAGATGTTCTTATAGATAATTTAAAAGATGTAAAAATAGATTATATCATAGCTCATCACGGTGAACAAGATCATTCCGGTGCATTACCGAGAATACTTGGAAAATATCCAGATGCTAAGATTGTAACGAACCCAAAATGTAAAACAATGCTTATAGATCTTCTCCACATTCCTGATGATAAGTTTATAACGGTGAATGATGGGGAGATACTATCCTTGGGAGATAAAACTTTAGAATTTATCTATGCACCCTGGGTTCATTGGCCGGAGACTATGCTTACGTATCTTAAAGAAGACAAGATTTTATTTACCTGCGATTTTCTCGGATCCCATCTTGCGACAAGCGATCTTTTTGTAACCGATGAATCGAGGGTATATGAAGCAGCCAAAAGGTATTATGCAGAGATAATGATGCCCTTCAGGACAACTATAAGAAAAAATCTTGAGAAGATAAAAGACTTAGAGATAGATATAATCGCACCAAGTCATGGTCCCCTATATGACAACCCCGAGTTTATTCTCAATGCCTACAGAGATTGGAGTTCTGATGAGGTGAAGAATGAAGTTGTTATACCTTATATCTCCATGCACGGTAGCACAAAAGAAATGATAGATTATTTTGTCGATGCTTTGATCGAGAGAGGTATCACAGTAAAACCATTCAATTTGACAAAAACTGATATCGGAGAGTTGGCAATGGCTTTGGTGGATACAGCTACAATTGTAGTAGGATCACCTACGGTCTTAGTCGGTCCGCATCCAAACGTTGTTTACGCAGTTTATCTTGCGAATGCTCTAAGACCTAAAGTAAAGTTTGCATCTATCATTGGATCGTACGGATGGGGCGGTAAGATGGTAGAGCAGGTTGCGGGAATGTTAACCAATGTGAAGATAGAGATACTTGATCCTGTGTTAGTAAAGGGATTGCCAAAAAAAGAAGATTTTAAAGCGTTAGATAGATTAGCAGATCAAATACTGGATAAACACAAGGGTGTAAAAAATGAATCCTAAAGCATTGCACAAAATTTCTTATGGGCTTTATGTTGTTTCTTCAAAAAAAGAAGATAGTGTCAATGGACAGATTGCGAATACAGTATTTCAGGTATGTGCAGAGCCGCCGGTAATAGCTGTATGCATAAATAAACAGAATCTAACTCATGAATTTATTCAGAAAAGCAAAGTTTTTACTGTATCAATTTTATCAAAAGAAACGCCGATGAAATTCATAGGGCTTTTTGGCTTCAAATCTGGAAAAGATGTAAATAAATTCGAAGAGATTAGCTATAAAATAGGGGTTACAGGTTCACCTATCGTTACCGATAACGCTATAGGATATCTGGAAGCAGATGTTATAAACAGCATGGACGTTAAAACACATACTATTTTCATTGGGAAAATATTAGATGCTCAAATCATGAATAATGAAGAGCCGTTGACGTATGCCTATTACCACGAAATAAAAAGGGGCAAGTCGCCCAAAACAGCGCCTACGTATATTAAAGAAAATCAAAAAGAGGTGAAGAAAATGGAAAAGTATAGATGTAAAGCTTGCGGATATGTATATGATCCCGAAAAAGGAGATCCCGACGGAGGAATAGCTCCTGGAACACCGTTTGAGGATATCCCAGATGACTGGGTATGCCCCGTGTGCGGGGTCGGAAAAGACATGTTTGAAAAAGAGGTATAAAAATGGAAACGGTAAAAAACCTGACGAAGGCCTTTATAGGCGAGAGTCAGGCCAGAAATAGATATACATTCTATGCAAAGATCGCAAAGAAAGAAGGATTTGAACAGATAGCAGAGATATTCCTGATAACTGCTGATAACGAAGGAGAGCATGCGAAATGGCTTTACAGAATGATAAATCAAATTTCCGAAGATAAAGAAATAAATGTAGAAGCTGCAGCGCCTGTAACATTGAAAGATACAAAAGAAAATTTGAAGGCAGCTATCGCAGGTGAAAATTATGAATATACGACGATGTATCCTGAGTTTGCAGATGTTGCTGAAAAAGAAGGTTTTCCAGATATAGCCGCAAGATTGAGGGCAATTGCAAAGGCCGAAAAACATCACGAGGAGAGATACAAGAAGCTTTTAGGAGAGGTAGAAAACAACACAGTGTTCAAAAAAGAGAAAAAAGTTTACTGGGTCTGCAGAAAATGTGGATATGTACATTTCGGAGAAAAATCACCTGAAAAATGCCCTTCATGCGACCATCCAAAGAATTATTTCGAATCGATGTGTGAGGTGTATTGATGATAGAGAATCTTTCATATGATATTTTAGAAGCAATATTCGATGCGATGCCCATAGAAATATCTTTTATAGATAGTGAAGATACTGTGAGATATTACAGCAAGGGTGACAAAAGGATATTCAAAAGAACTCCTTCGGTGATAGGGCTAAAAGTCCAGAACTGCCATCCTAAAAAAAGTCTGGATAAGGTAAACCAGGTCTTAAATAATCTTAAAGAAGGAAAAAGCGACTCAGAAGAATTCTGGATTGATTTGGATGATAGGAAGATATACATAAGATATTTTGCAGTGAGAGACAAAAATGGAAAGTATTTGGGTACATTGGAAGCATTCCAGGACATCACGGATATCTAGAAGATAAAAGGAGAAAAGAGATTGCTGGATTGAGATAATGGACGAAATAAAGAGGATTTATTTCTCTGTACAGGAAAAAATACGATCGAGATTAAATGAATTTGATAGATTACGGGAAAAAGGAAGTGATGAGGATATCTTTGCTGAATTAGTTTTTTGCATACTGACTCCACAGTCCAAAGCTCAAAGTTGCTGGAAAACTGTGGAGACTCTTTTGAATAAAAATTTGCTTTTGAAAGGAAACGAAGATCAAATTTCCAAAGAACTGAATAGAGTACGGTTCAGATATAAAAAAGCAGAATATATAATTGAAGCAAGAAAACTGTTTTCAGTTGGCATAAAATCTAAAATAAATGAGTTTAATGATGTTTATAATGCGAGAGATTGGTTAGTCCAGAATGTAAAGGGCATGGGATATAAAGAAGCAAGCCATTTCCTGAGAAACATTGGATTCGGAGAAGAGCTTGCAATCCTCGATAGACACATACTGAAAAACCTGAACTCTCTTGGAGTGATAGAAGAAATTCCACGTTCCTTAACAAAAAAGAAATATTTTGAGATAGAGAAAAAAATGAAGAAGTTTTCAGAAAAAGTTAAGATACCCATGAGTCATTTAGATCTCGTTTTATGGTATAAAGAGACAGGGGAGGTATTTAAATAAAAATGGAGTATATCGAGATCCTAATAAATAACAGGAATCTCTAACTCTTCTTTTTTAACTTCCTCTCTTGCTATCTTTTTTGCGGATAGAGAGCTTATTTCTCTATCCAAATTCATCAAAGCTTTTACAACTTCAGATTCCTTATTTAATTTGTATAATGTGGCTCTTCCGATCTTTCTTGTCTCCTTTACCAAACCCAAGCTTTCAATTTTTTCCCAGTGCCTGTTCAGAGTTGACCATCCTACGTTAGAGTACTCTGCAATCTCTGTTTTTGTATAGTCCCAGCTATCGTGAATTATCAAAAATTCCAGTATTCTTGTTATTGGGATATCCTCAAAAAGATCCGCTAACATGATTACTACTGCTACTACTGGTATATATATCTTTCGGTTAAGAGAACATTATAACTAACTTTGACGAAAGCTTTATATACCGTGGATGATATATTGGATTCAATGAATTGGGAGCAAAAGTTCATATTGAAAAAGATGATTTATTTGAAATACATTGGCTCTCGGCACACAAGTACTGATAATGTAATAAAAGGGAGTCCAAAAAGTGAAAGGGATAAATTAAAGAAGGCTCTAAAGTATTTAATAAAAGAGAATTATATCCTTACAAAACCTACTTCTTATGGGCTTCAAATCTCAATTAATCCCAAAAGAATTAATGAGATCTTGGAAATAATCAGAAACAAGGTAGAATGAAAACATTATGAACATGAGTAAAAAACTACTTTTTTGATAAGGGAGTTTTTCTCCATATTTAAGAATTATTCTCCCCCATACCGAAACTTTTAAATACTATGATTCATATATGAATGATAAGTATGAAAAATATGATTTATATGAGGCGATCGTATGATCGAAGTAAAAAAAGGTAAATACATATTTGGAACAGTTAAAGTAGGAGAAAGAGGACAAATTGTCATTCCAAAAGAAGCAAGAGATAAGTTTAGCATAGAGTCAGGAGATAGCTTGCTCATACTTGGAGATGAAAATAAAGGAATCGCAATCGTAAAGGAAGATCTTATGAAAAACTTTGCACTGAAAATATTGGAAGGTATGAGTTATGTTAAAGAAAAAGTAAAAGGTGAAAAGAATGAATAGAAAACCAGAGCCAAAATGGGCCTTTAAAATGATGTCTCTAATTCATGATAATCCCCTCCGTAGAAATTTTACGGATCCTTCTAAAACTCTAAAAGCAGCTGGGCTCAATTCAGGGCAGAAGGTGCTAGAAATAGGATGTGGCCCGGGGTTCTTTACGATCCCCTCAGCAAAAATAGTGGGAGAAAAAGGAATTGTATATGCACTGGATATCCACCCATTAGCGATGGAAAGGGTTCAAGAAAAGATTAGAAAAGAGGGAATAACAAATGTCAAGACTATCTTAACAGATGCATCTCAGACTGGTTTACCTGACCAGAGTATGGATCTCGCTTTTCTATTCGGAATTGCTCACAGCATCAACGAAATTTTAAAAGCTGTTCTAGACGAACTATACCGTGTTTTAAAACCAGAAGGTATACTCTCTATAAAGACACGGATCTCGGAGAAAAAACTGACTGAACTACTAGAAAAAAAAGGATTTATCTATTCAGAGAATGTGGATGGGATCTTCTTATTCAGAAGGAAAAAATAGAGAGTAAAAGCAAAGAGGATTGATTGCATTGTTTTTCGGATCATATATGATATATTTGCTCACCCAATTCCAAAACCTTATTTAATACATTCCCCTCTCTATTTTCATGTACGATGAGTTTGTCGAAAAACTTTACACATTGTGTCAAAACAAATATATAGATTAAAACATATTATTCTATGTGATATCATGATTGAATCAAGTGAAGAAATTAACGCAATATTGTGGCTTGTTGTAGCAGTTGTGTCATTAGTTCCTATCAGCATGTTTTTTATAAGTTATATTAGAGTAAAAAGTGGAAAATTATTAATTACAGTTGTAGCATTTTCCCTTTTCTTTATCAAAGCAATAGCATTATCAATGAAATTATTTATACAAAATTACGCCGATGAATTTTGGTGGTCCATTGCTGCTATTTTGGATATCATCATAATTAGCCTGATACTTATTTCCTTAAGTAAGAAGACTTGAAGATCATGAAAGAAGATACAGTTATTGATAACCGTAGATTGCTATATGCGTATATACTCAATAATCCAGGTTCGCATCTAAGAAAAATCTCAAGGAAACTCAACATGAAATTGGGTACGTTGAGGTATCATCTTGATTATCTGGAAAAAAAAGAAATAATAGTCAGTAAAAAAGAGAACAATTTAAAAATCTATTTTATGAATAGGAAATTAGATATTAAAGATAAAAATATTTGTTCATTACTTCAACAGAAGCGTTTTCGAGATATTATCCTCGTGATTATCCTTTCTCCGGGATTGAACCACAAACAAATTTCTGATAAATTGTCAATAAATCCTTCAACTCTGTCAAAATATATCAATGTATTGGAAGATAGAAAAATAATTTATCATAAAAATATCGGAAGGGAAAAATGGTATTATGTATTTGATGAAAAAAGAATTATGGAACTATTGATAACTTATAAAAAATCATTCTGGGATTCTTTTGTAAACAACATTTTAGAGATATATTTCGAAAAATAAGACATTAACTGTTTACATTTTGTACTATAGTTCACTGTTTGTGTCACAAACCTTTTATAAAGAAGTGATAGAGTATTATCGTGGCAACAGCCACAGGAGATGACAAAATGAAAAGAATAGCTCTCTGGGCTCTTGTTGGAGCTCTCGCATTGGTCGTTTCAGTAGCTGGCGTGTTGGCAAACAATGGACGCATCTTCATTGGAGAAGATGAAGAATCTACCCACACGGCAGACGCAGCCATAGCACCTGAAGAGGCAAAATCTATTGCCGAGAATCATACGAATGGAACTGCCATTTCAGTGGAACTGGAGAATGAGGATGGATATCTTGTGTACGGCGTTATCATAGAAAATCAGACAGCAAAATACGATGTTAAAATCGATGCTGGCAGTGGATCGGTATTAAAAGTAGAAAACGATGACGATACAAGCGAAACTGATGAACCAGAAAACGATGAGAAGGAAAATACAGAAAAATAGATGACTAAAAAGAATCTGAACTCTAAATAATCTTTTTTTTTTGGAAATAGAGTTCACATTTTGTGTTATAATTTTTATACTTGAGACCAGTGTTAAATCTGGGGCAAGTTTTCTTTCTCCTTGATACATCGTTCTTCACTATTTTTTCCTTTAAGGAATTATATATGTAGTAATGATCCGCTTACTCAAACAGAAAAAAGTTGCACGCCGCAATCTTATTTAATACATTCCCCTCTCTATTTTCATGTACGATGAGTTCATCGAAAAGCTCTACACATACACGAAGTTTGCCAAGCTCGGGCTTGAAAATATTCGGAATCTTTTGAAAATTCTGGGTAATCCTCAAAATGGTTTTAAATCAATACATATAGCGGGCACGAACGGAAAGGGTTCTGTAGCTGCGATGATATCGCAGATATTAATGGAAGAAGGATATAAAACTGGACTATATATCTCTCCACATTTAGTAGATTTTAGAGAGAGAATCCAGATAGATAGAGAGTTAATATCTAAGGACGATCTCTTGAGAATAGGAGAAAATATTGTGGGTATCGTGGAGTCTGGAAATCCAGCTTCTTTTTTTGAGATCACCACCGCTATAATGTTCAAATATTTTGCGGAAAAAAAGATAGATTACGCAGTTATAGAAGTAGGTATGGGTGGAAGACTCGATGCCACAAATGTTATTCTTCCGGAAGTTTCGGTAATCACGCACATCTCATTAGATCACACAAAAATTCTTGGGGATACTGTAAAAAAGATAGCTTTTGAAAAGGCAGGGATCATAAAAAATAAACCCACTGTGATTTCCGATTACAATCTTTACGATTTTTTTTCAGATGTATGCAAGAAAAGAGGATCAAAATTATATTCAGTCGGTAAAGATCTAAAATATACAAAAAAAGGAGATTTTTTTGACATAAATGGAGTTTTAAATCTGAAGGATTTAGAAATTTCCCTCGAAGGAGATCATCAGTTATTAAACGCTTCTACAGCCATTCTTGCATCTTATATCCTCGGCATATCTGAGAACAGCATTAGAAAAGGCTTGAAAAAAACAAAATGGGAGGGGAGATTCGAGATCGTCAATAATAATCCGTTAATAGTTTTTGATGGCGGACACAATCCCGATGGAATCAAAAATACCGTAAAAACGATGAAAGACTTTGATTACAATAATATTTACATAGTTTTCGGCGTTCTAAAGGATAAAGACTACAAAAAAATGATCAAATATCTTGAAAATTTGAATGGCGAGTTTATCTTCACAAAACCGAACAGTGACAGAGCTTTAGACCCCGAAGAACTTTTGAAATATGGAGAAGGAACAGTAATAGAAGACCCGAAAGAAGCTTTTGAGATCGCAAAAAAGAAAGCAAAAAATGGAGATGCGATCCTCGTTGTCGGCTCGCTATATCTCATAGGCGATATAAAAAGTGCTATTCTATGTAAATAGCGGGCTTTGTCGGGATTGCAAAGACTTTTTTGTTCTCGGGATCGTAATCATCATTGATTTTAAGTTTCATCCCTATTTCTTTCTCTATAAACTCCCCCGATTCTTTTAAAATATCTGCTTCATCTATTCTTTTTGAAAATATTCTGTTCTTTATAAGCTCATTTATTAGTTTGCTGACAATTTTTCCCTTTTTTCTCATCTCTTCGTTTTTCATGACTTCTTTAATACTTTCATTGAAATTCTTCTTTTTCTCTATAATTTCAGCAATCCCCCATGACCACTCTGGAGCTGTGTACACGTAGACGTTTTTTCCTTCGAGCTTTGCAACTTTCACGATCTCCCTAATGTCATCAATTACGCCTTTTATATACTCTTCAGTTTTGAGTATCGTCTCATCTATCTTCGTTTCGTCATACTCGGGCCATTCTGCTGTAGATATAAAACCTTTCTTTCCGAGTTTTTCCCATATTTCTTCAGAAATATGCGGAGCAAAGGGAGCAAGAATCTTCGTCTGTACCTCTATTACCCCCGCTAAGGTTTCTTTATTGGGGATCTCACATCTTCTAAGATACCATTTCAAATTTCTTTGAAGATCGAAAAAACCTTTCTGTAATGCTGTTCGAAACATCATATTCTCCATAGCATCATCAGTTTCTTTTACGATCTGATTCACAATAGCTTCGATCCAGTAGTCTATCCGCATCTTTGTTTCTCTACCTTTGTTGTAGTTTTTTATTGCAAACTCGTGCCATGATACTAGTCTCTCTTTTATAGTCTCAACGAACTGTGTTTCTATATTGGCATCGTCCACACCTTCTCCCGCAAAGGCAAGCATCATTCGTATCGGATCAGCTCCATGTTTTGCAACATTGTCTCTTAGAAGTGTTATATTTCCTTTGGATGTGGACATCTTTTCAGCATCTATCATCACCCATCCGTTGACAGCAAAACCTCGCGGCCAGTACTTTTCAGGGAAGAGTGCGGTGTGATTGAAAAGACAAAATGTGAGATGATTCTGCACGAGGTCTTTTCCAGAGCTTCTCAGATCAAAGGGATACCAGTACTCAAACTCTTTTCTCATTTTTTCCAGCGTCTCTCTTGAGATGCCGTAATCTTTTGTAGTTTCCTTTCCGAGGAATATGTAATCAAAGAATTCGTCATCTATAACATCAGCTTTTATCGTACCTTCATTGAAATATTTGGAGATTGTATAAAAAGCCATATAGATCGTAGAGTCTGAAAGACTTTCAATCACCCATTTTTTATCCCATGGCAGTTTTGTGCCGAGACCAAACTCTCGTGTGCACGCCCAGTCATTCAGCCAGTCTACAACGTAGTGGAACTGTTTTCTTACAGTATCTGGGATTATATTCATATTTTCTACTGCTTTATGCGCCTTTTTCTTCCATCCCTGATCGTTATATCTGATAAACCATTGATCTTTCACTATTTTCACGATACATTTTGTGAGGCATCTGCAGACTACATTTCCTGACGGCTCGTACATTACATCTGCTTTTTTTGAATCTATAAGCATTTTTTTAATCTTTTCTTTAGCTTCCATGACAGATGATCCTTCGTATTCTCCACAGTTTTTGTTCATTACACCTGTATAGAATCCCGTGGAGTAAACTTCTTTCTTAGCTTTTTCTAGAAGTTCTCTATCTTCCTGAGATTTTATTCCAAGTTTTTTGCATATTTCAACAGCAGGAAGCTCTCCAAAACCTTTTGTTTTTATTATGGCTATAGGTTCTATCTTTTTTACCTCGTTCCAATCGAGATTAAAACTTTCACAGAGTTCTTTATCTTTCTGAAGATCGTAAATGCCCATCCAGTCATCGGGAGCATCTGAAGGAACGCTGGTAACTATTCCTGTCCCCTTGTCAGGATCGCAGAAACTTGATGGTAGGATAATGATCTCTCTTTCAATTCCCGGAGCTTTCGCATACTTTCCAAGGAGTTCTTTTCCTTTTACAGTTCCTGTAACTTCGATATTTTTTTCCTGATTTTTCAATTTTTCGGAACATTCCTTACTCATAATCCAGATCTCGTTATCTACCTTGGCTTTAACATACTCTATCTCAGGATCTACCCACAAGTTTGTCTGTCCGAAAATGGTCTCTGGTCTCAGCGTCGCAGCGACTATGTATGAATCTCCAAATTCAAATTTTAGCAATGTAAACTCCTGGGGTGTTTCTCCTTCTCCCTCAAGTCGTGCATGATCCCCGACAGGATTCTGGCATTTCGTACACCAGATCACGGGATGTTTTCCTATGGCGATCAAACCTTTCTCTTTCAGTTTCCTGAACTGCCATTCGATAAATTTATTATAGTACGGGTTTAATGATGTCGTGATAAATGATCTTCTCCAGTCTATCCCAAAACCTGTGGCCTTTAAATGCTCTGTCATCTTTTCTGAAAAATACTTTGTCCAGTAGACGGGATCTTTAAAGTTTTCTATTTCTTCATCGGGGATCCCCATTTTTTTTAAGTTGTTAATCTGTATTTCTTCACCTTCTGAAATTCTTTCGGCAGCAGCGACTATTGGAGTTCCCGTGCAGTGAAAAGCAAAAGGATAGATTGCATTAAAACCTTTCATTCTTTTGTATCTTGTTATTATATCGCCTCTCAGGAATGTAAACGCTCTGCCGAGATGTATGTATCCATTCATGTAAGGATACGGAAGATTGACAAAAAACTTTTTTCTATCGTCGGGGTCTGATTCAAATATCTTCGCCTTTTCCCATTTTTCCTGCCATTTTTTATCTATAGATCTAAACATCACTATCTACCTCGCAACTTTTCAAAACTACCCGAGAAGAGTTTTCGTGTTTATACACATAAAAAGCAATCACTTACCTTGTACATATACAAGGAGAATGTAGCAGTTATTTATAAATTTATCGGTGGTTTGGAGGGACTGTAGAGTACGGAAATTATTTCATGACACAAAGTATGACTAAACTCAACAACTTAAGTGTTTGATCAAGTTACAAAAAAATAATCGTACTCCACAATTTTCATAAAGATCGAAAGATTTTTAAAATCTTCTATTATTTATAATAATGAAGGAATGAATATGAGAGTTATTTTTAAAGTAGGTATTGTAGTTTTGGTAATAGGCGCTCTTTTATCAGGGGTCATAGTTTTTGCCCAGCCTAAAATATTAGGTATTGTAAGTAATGCTGGTCAGGTGGACCAAAAAATTGATAAAGTATACCTCGTAGATGTATATCCTGGAGATATATATGGTGGAGATCCACACAACGTACTCGGTCCTTCGGGCTGGAATCAAGTAGATTTTGATGATTCTTCATGGCATGATGCCATACCCACATGGAGACATAACGCATGGTGCAGTAATTCTATCTTTGATTCCCTTGTAAGTGTCGATGCAGACTGGATCTGGTACAACAACTATCCTCATACATTACATCACGATTGGGGCAACGGAAAAACTGCTTATCCCACAAGATGGGATGTTGATTATGATAATGGCTACTATGTTTATGGAGATTCGAACCCCTTTCCTCAAGGTTTTATAGGGGCGCAGACATTATTCTCAAGAAAAAGCTTTTGCATACCTCTAAATGCCTATGACATCTCTGGAAATATAGATATAACTGTAGACAACGAATTTGAACTTTTTATAAATGGCAATTCTATAGGTACTGGAAATAACTGGGCAACATTGTATTCTTTTGCAACTGTATTTCAAACAGGAAAAAATGTCATAGCAACAAAAAGTATAAATATCCCAGGTCCGCCTACAAATGAAACAAACCCTGCAGCCCTCATATACAAAGCTGAGGTATCGTATGAAGTTTTGGACGTAAATCTTATACCCACAGATATTTATTATTCAGATGGAAGCTTGCATGCAGTTATAGAAAATACGGGCAGTGATGACTGCCCTTCCGGTGCGGTAATTAGGTTTTATGAGAATGGAACAGAGATAGGAGATCAGATACTGGGAACTGTCAATGGAGGAGGAGAGAGTACTGTTTCTATCCCATGGAGTTACATAAATGATACTGATATATGTGTTGCAGTAGATATTATAGATTGTCTTGGAGAAGAAGCAATAGTTCTGGGCGGAGAAAACGTGGGCAGAATCGATGAAACAGACGAAAATGATAATACCTTCTGCAAAACTTTGAATGCATCCATTACAATAACAAAATCAGACTCAAAGGATCCTGTTTATCCTGGAGATACTTTTATATATACTATATACTATTTAAATGACGGCGATGAGACGATCACAAATGCTGTTATCGAAGATACTCTCCCAGATGGAATAAACTACATGTCATCAGATCCTTTGCCTACAAATATCATTGGAAATAGCTTAACATGGGAACTCGGAACTCTTGAACCTTTGAGCTCAGGCGAGATAAATATTTTTGTGAGAGTAGATCCCTATTTGGAAGAGGGAGAACTCACAAATATTGTTTCATTATCTTCTGACGAAATAGATGTTTCAAGTGAAGAAAAAACTATGGTAAGATCATATGGTAATATAATGAATACTATATCTCATTTATGGGGTGTCGATATCATAAATATAGGATCTGAAGGAACATTTGCGGTAGAGAATGGAATGAAAGTAGGAGGATTAACGTTGGAAAAAGGAGAGAATGAGATACTTGTGGATGTTTACAACAAAGGTATACTGAAAGCTTACAATGTAAGATTAGAAGTTCTTAACTTGCCCTGGGCAAGAATCGAGATCTCGCCAGAAATAGCTGATATACCCAAAAGATCTATCCAAACCTATACAGTGTATTTGGATATTCCAGAGTCAGCTCCTTCTGGTTTCTATGTCATAAAAATAGAAGCGAAAGGGAACTTTATTTTAGAGGTTATGGAGATAGAGGTCGAGATTCGCTAAAACTCAAATTTATTATTTTATAGCTCAACTGTTAAAAATCAAAATAGATATATTAAGAGAAAAGCTTAAATATAAGATATTCTATATTAATATTAGAAGTGAAGAGTTATGATAAGGAATAAAAGATGTGTCACTCCTTTAGTCGGGATAACTCTTGTAATTATTACAACTATAGTTATAGCTTTTGTAATCCAGGCTTATTTAGGATTTGGTATCTCCAGCAAGCTGAATAAAACAGGTAAGAGAGATATTCCAAACTTTATCGTAGAGTCCTCCGGGGAAGGAACTGCAGGTTTTGATGGGACTTATTACGACAATATAGATTTTACAGGCACGTCAATAAATAAAATAGACCCGTCAATAAATTTTAACTGGGGTAGTGGAGCTCCAGATCCTCAAATAGGTCCAGATACATTCAGTATCGTATGGAATGCAAGTTTAAATGTTTTAACTGAGGGGGATTATACATTCAGAGTTCTAACAGACGATGGTACAAGATTATATGTTGACGGAAGTCGGATAATAGATGTATGGTATAATCAGGGAGCTACGTATCATACTTCTCCATCTGTACATATTTCAAGCGGCTTTCATCCGTTGAAACTTGAATTCTACGAGAACTATGGTCTCGCTGTGATCAGATTGGAGTGGGATGAAGGTGGATATCATGTTATTACATCTTCAGAGTTAGTATCTTCAGAATACATATACGTAAGAAATACTGGCGAAACGATACACGACACATCGTTCGACTGGTATATTAATGATGAGCTTCAGAGTACTTCCTTAACTCTCGAAGATGAAAACGGGGACGGAATCTGGGAGAATAGTGAATTATGGAAGATATCCTATTCTGCAAATTCTGGAGATACGATAAAGATAGTTCATACTTCTTCAGGGATATCCTTTGGATTTGAAGCGCCATGAAAGTAGAAAACTATATAAACTTGTTAGGCAATAATATACATAATCTATCCTCAATAATGTAGACATCACATGTAAAATCACATGGTATGAGATATAGGAGGATAATAAAATGGATAATAAAAAGAAAAAAGAAAGTGAGAAAAGCACAAAGGAATTGGGAGAGTCCGAAAAGAAATATAGACAACTTTTTGAGTATTCAATGGATGCTGCTTATATAACAACTCCTGAAGGTAAAATAATTGATATAAATCAGGCAGGGCTGGGATTATTTGGATTCAGCAGAGACGAGTTTCTGAAGCTGAACGTTCCGGATATCTATGTAGATTCTCACCTCAGGGAAAAAGCCAAAAAAATATTAGAAAAAGAGGAGTTCCTCAGAGATTTTGAATACAGAGTATATAAAAAAGATAGAAACCAAATTACTGTTAGAGAAAGCTGTATTGCTGTCAGAGATGAAAAAGGCAAGGCGATTATGTATTATGGTGTACTTAAAGACATCACTAAACAAAAAGAGATGGAGAAAAAGCTCTCTGCAATATACGATCTATCGAAAGAAATGACTCTGAGTTTGGATCTGGATCAAATCTCAAAAATGGTCTTGGATGCAACAAAAAAAGTTCTGAATTTTGATTACATTGATCTATTTTTGGTGGATGAAGAAAAAAATGAGTTGTATTTGATAGCATCTAGAGGCTGGAAAGAACGTAGAATATATGAGAGAATTCCGCTATCAGGTGAGAAAGGAATTACTGCTTACGTTGCAAAAACTGGAGAATCATTGAATATTCTGGATGTGAGAAAAGATAAAAGATATCTTTTAAGCAGTAAAGAAGCTAAATCAGAGTTATCTGTACCTATAAAGGTAAAAAACAAGATTGTTGGTGTTATAGACGCTGAAAGCGAAGAACTTAATGCTTTTTCAGAAGAAGATCAGAGATTACTCGAAACACTGGCATCTCAAGCAGGGATCACGATAGAAAATGCAAGACTTTATGAGAGCGTTGAAAAAAGTCTAAAAGAATTTTCTCTAATCCAGGATGTCGGCAACTCAATTTTATCTATACTTGACATTGATAAATTATTATCGGAAATTATAGGCAAAATAAAAGAAGCATTTCGTTACAATTTACTATCTTTGCTTTTGATCGATGAAAATAAGAATGAATTATACTTTGCTACTGCCTCTGGACCTTCTAAGGAAGTCATGGAAAATTTGAGGTTTAAAATTGGAGAAGAAGGAATTGTTGGCAGAGTGGCAAAAGAAGGCAAACCACAATTGATAAAGGATATATCCAAATGCCCTTATTATATAGGAGGAATTGAAAAAACAAAATCAGAAATTGCTGTACCTTTAAAAATAAAGGATAAAGTAATTGGAGTTCTTGATGCTCAGAAAGAAATAGTGAATGGATTTAGTGAAAGGGATGTAAGAATACTCTCCAACCTAGCAATACAAATTTCTATTGCAATTGAGAATGCAAAGCTATTCACAGAACTTTCATCTTTAAAAGAATTCAACGAAACGATTGTAAGTTCTTTAAACGAAGGAATCTGGGTTGAGGATGAAAAAGGTTTCTGTACCTATGCAAATCATAGAATGGAAGAGATGTTAGGATATAAAAGTCTCGTGGGAAAACACTGGAAAGAGATCATAGTTCCAGAAGAGATTGACCACATGGAAAAAGAGACAGGCACAAGACAATATGGAAGCAAATCTTCCTATGAAAGTATTCTTTTAACGAGTAACGGAGAGAATGTTCCTGTAATTATCTCTCCAACTCCATTATTTGAGAAAGGAAAGTTCATTGGTACAATAGGGGTTCTCGTAGATATCACCAAACAAAAGAAAATGGAGGAATCACGGAAAGAATCAGAGAAGCTATACAAATCACTTTCCGAGTTCAATAAAAAGCTTTTGGAGAGCTCTCCAGCAGGAATAATGAATATAAATAAAGAGATGAAAGTCGAGTATGAAAACCCAGAGATGAGAAGAATTCTGGGGTTACCTTTTGGAAGAGAGTTGAGTGCAACATGGAAGGATATACAAGAAGTTCCTTTTGTAGAGGAAACTGGAATATCTTCAATTTTTGACGAACTTAGAAAAGGAAAGGAGATATTCAAAGAAATATCTTTTACATTCCCAGAGGGGGAAAGAGGACATCTCACTTTAAGGGGTGTTCCGATCCTCGAGAATTCTAAATTTGCCGGGGCCGTTCTGCTCATAAATGACATCACAGGTTTAAAAGGAGCGGAGGAACTTCAAGCTTCGATCTATAAAATCTCAGAAGCGACACATATCACACAGAATCTCGAAGAGCTTTTTCATTCAATCCATGCCGTCATCAGTAATTTGATGCCGGCAAAAAATTTTTACATTGCACTCTACGATGAAACTGCTAAAACTATCAGTTTTCCTTATTGGATAGATGAACTTGATGAGAGACCTGCACCCAGAAAGTGGAGGAAAGGATTGACAGAGTATGTATTACAGAAGGGGGAACCGTTATTGACTACTCCCAAAATCTTTGAAGAACTGATAAAAAAAGGAGAAATAGAAATAATAGGCACATCACCGATTGATTGGCTTGGTATACCATTAAAAGTAAAGGATAAGATCATTGGTGTACTTGCTGTTCAGAGTTATACCGAAGGTATCACACATGACAAAGAAGATAAAAATATCCTCACATTTGTCTCAGAACAAGTGGCCATGACCATTGAACGTAAACAGGCGGATATAGAAATTTCTCGACGAGCTGAGGAACTTGCTGTGCTTAATGAACTATCCCAGACACTTACTGCCCACTTGAGTGTTGAGGAGGTTATAAAGGAAGCATATCGTGGGGCCTCTCGGTTGATGGATGTCAGTACCTTCACTATTGGACTCTACAATCCCGAAAAAGAAGAGATTTTCTTTCCCTTCACCGTCACCGAGTCGGAAATTGATAAGAAGATTACTACCATATCTGCGGATCAGGGGATGAATGGATACGTCATCCGTAATCGAACAAGTTTGCTCATCCGTGAGAATATACCTGAGTGGCATGAAAAACATGGGTTAGAACTGGTGGGTGAACCCCCACTTTGCTGGTTGGGTGTCCCGCTCGCCGTCGGCAATCAGGTAGTTGGTATAATGAGCATTCAGAGTTTTACCACTCCACGTGCTTATGGTGAACATGAACAGAAATTGCTCACCTCCATTGCCAGCCAGGCCGCTATCGCCATCCAGAACACCCGGCTGTACGAGCAGGCACAGGAAGAAATTACCGAGCGCAAGCGGACTGAGGAGAAACTGAAGGAATCGGAAGAGCGCAATCGAGCTGTGGTGGAGGCTGGGGGGCAGATGAGAGAAGCCATAATCCTACTGCAGGATACTGACAAGGTGGAAGCAGCCCACCTCTTCGCCAATGAGGAATGGGTTCGCATGACCGGCTACACTATCGAAGAGCTTAGAGAAATGTCCTACCTTGACCTTGTCCATCTCCGGGACCGTGATGCCGTAGCCAATAGACTGCGACGACGATCGCAAGGGAAAGTTCTTTCTGGCCCCTGGTACATCTCCATTATTGCCAAAGACGGCAGTGAGATACCCGTGGAAGCTACCGGTGCCCCTGTCACCTACCAAGACAGACCAGCAGTAGTCGGTTACATCCGCGACATCACCGAGCGCAAGAAGGCAGAAAATCGCCAGGTCGTTGCTTACAGAATTGCAGATGCGGCAAATAGAGCTACCAATCTTTATGAACTTTTTGGATACATACGCGATGAGCTCGGTCACGTTATAGATACTACTAACTTTTATATTGCACTCTACAATGCCTCTAATAACGAAGTCACATTTCCCTACTACATCGATGAGAAGGATTCACCCGAGGTCATTCAGACATTGCACAGAAAGTATGGAGAAGGTCTGACGGAATTCATCATAGATACTGGAAAAGCAGCACTTTTTTATGAGGATGATTTAAAAAAAAGAAAATCCATCGGGTATCTCGCGAAGACATGGCTTGGAGTCCCCCTCATGACCAAAGGAAATACAATCGGCGTCATGGCTGTTCAGAGCTATAGTGATCCCCATGCTTACACGCAGGAAGATCTGGAATTCATGGTGTTTGTCTCGAGCCAGATTGCCACTGTCATAGAACGCAAGCTTGCGGAGGAAAAACTCTCTGCTATCTATGATCTCTCCCGTGAGATGTCTTCTTCCTTGGACTTGGAGAAGATTCTTGAAAAGGTCATGGATGCCTGTGAAAAAGTTTTGAATTTCAAAATGATTTCACTATCTCTCATAGGAGAGGAAAACCAAGATTTGTGCATAAAAGCCCATAGAGGACTTCCAGAAGAAGCGAAGAATTTTAGATTGTCGCTGAGAGAGGATAGGGGAATAACTGTATGGGTTGTAAACAACGGAGAATCACTGATCGTCCCAGATGTCTCGAAAGATTCAAGATATGTAGAGGGGGATCCTGAAGTGAAATCAGAGCTTGCAGCTCCTCTCAAGATTGAAGAGAAGGTCATTGGAGTCTTGAACATAGAATCAGAAAATCTGGATGCGTTCTCTGAGGATGATAGGAGATTGCTTGAAACTTTAGCTTCACAGGCAGCGATCGCTATAGAAAATGCGAGATTGTTCGAACAAACACAAAAAGAGATCACTGAGCGCAAAAAAACAGAAGAAGCTTTAAAAGAAAGCAGAAACAAGATAGAACGTCTCCATAAGATAGCTATTCGGATAGAAGCCTCACAAACAGAAGAAGAAGTTTATCATACTACGATAGAGGCTGCAAAAAAGATACTCAAGCTTGATATGTGCGATCTCTCCATAGCAGAGGGTGATCGGTTAGTGGTGAAGGCCACTACTACCCCTTCTGAGGGAACTAAAGATATGTCGATCAATGAAGGGATCATCGGTAAAACGTACAGAACTAGAAAGTCCTATTTGATAGAAGACATGAAAAAAGATAAAGATGCAAAACCTGTTTTAGAGGAATATAGAGCGATGATAAGTATACCAGTTGGACATGTGGGCGTATTTCAAGCTGTTTCTACACAAGTAGCTGCCTTTAATGAAGAAGACATTAAATTAGGAGAGCTTCTCATGTCTCACGTTGCTGAAGCATTAAAAAGAATTCAATCTGAGAAAGTTTTATGGGAAGAGAGAGACAAAGTACAAAAATATCTTGATGTTGCGGGGGTTCTAATGGTAGTTCTTGATGCCGATCAAAAAGTTACTCTCATAAATAAAAAAGGTTGTGAGATCTTAGGATATACTGAAAAGGAAATTATTGACAAAAATTGGACCGATAATTTTGTCCCAGAAGAAATCAAAGATGAAGTGAAAATAGTTTATGAGAAGCTATTTGCTGGAGAAGTGGAACCCGTTAAATATAATGAAAATCCTATTTTGACTAAAAGTGGCAAGGAGAAAGTTATTGCGTGGCACAATTCTGTATTGAGGGATGAACAAGGAAATATAATCGGTATCTTAAGTTCTGGGAGTGATATTACTGAGAGAAGGAAAGCTGAGGAGGAACTCAGGAAGAGCAAAGAAGATTATCAAACAATTTTTGAAAATTTACCTTTTGTGGCATTTACTCTTGACAAGAAGGGAAGAATGTTGGAAGCTAACAAGTGGGCTGAGGAAGTAACGGGTTTGCGATTAAAAGATGCTAAGGATAAAAGTTTCTCCAAACTTGGGTTACTTGGTAAAAAGGATCTATTAAAAGCATTCATAGAGTTTAGGAAGAATTTGCAAGGAAAAATAACAGAAAAAACAATTTATAATATTAAATTAAAAGATGGCAGAGAGATACTTTTTGAACTAATAGGTATACCTCTAAAAGAGAAGGGTAAAGTAACTAAGGTGCTCGATGTTGGAAGTGATGTCACCGAAATAAAGAGGGCAGAAGAGAAACTAAAAGAGTCAGAAGAGCGGTATCGTGTTTCTATTAAATCAGCTCCCTATGGAATTGCGGTAATCGACCGAAACCAAAATGGAAAATTCTTGATTTTTAATCCCCAATTGGAGAAAATTACAGGTTACTCCAAGAAAGAGATACCAGATATCCAGACATGGCTCGAGAAACTCTATCCTGATGAAAATTATCGAAAGTTAGTGATCAAAGAAAGGAAAGCAATCACTATAGAAGAGCGTCCCTGTATAAGAGAAGCAGTAGTAACTCGTAAGGATGGAGAAAAACGGATATGTCAGTTTATCTCCCGTATAATTTCTTCAGGTCTCAGGATCGTTTTCATTAGTGATATCACCGAACGCAAACGAGCTGAACAAATCCAGTCAGTATTATACAAAATCACTAATGCAGTAAATATAACTAAAGATCTTAACGAACTATTCAGATCAATTCATAATCATCTCAGCACAATAATAGATACAAAAAATTTCTATATTGCATTACATGATAAAGAAAAAGAACTATTGTCATTCCTATATTATGTGGACGAGAACTATCCTGAAAGAGATGCTACCGCAGTCACCTCCAGAAAGCCTGGCAAAGGTCTAACAGAGTATGTGATGAAACTTGGTAAAGGACTATTGGTCACTAATAAGGCTATAAAAGAACTTGCAGAAAAGGGCGAAATAGAAACCATCGGCAAATTGCCTCTGGTCTGGCTTGGAGTACCGTTAAAGATCGATGAAAAAGTTGTTGGAGTAATAGCTGTTCAAAGCTATACATCCCCAACTGTATATACTGAAGAGGATCTAAAGTTACTGGAATTCATCTCTGACCAGATCGCTATTGCTATAAAACACAAACAGGCAGACGAAGAAAAAGAAAAAGCAAGAAAGGAAGCAGAGTTCTACTCGGATATTTTGGGACATGATGTGGGAAACATCAATCAGATTATCTCGGGATATCTCTACCTTCTTAAGAATGCAAAGGACGAAGAGACGAGAAAGAAAAATGTTAGGGGTATAAAAAAATCTATAGAAAAAGCTAAAAGACTTGCGGAGAGTATAAAGACATTAAAGATAATAAAAGATACAAAAATAGAAAAATTCGATCTAAATACGTCTATAGAGAGGTCTATAAAAGAGATAAAAGAATATTTTGATAGGAAAATAGAAGTTAATCTCAACATTGACAAGAAATACTATGTCAAAGCTAACGATTTCCTGGATAAAGTATTCTTCAACATTCTTGAAAATGCTGTAGAATATACGTTCCATGATCCGGTGATCATAGATGTAAAAACAGAAGAAAAAGATGGTTTCTGCAGTGTGCACATACACGATTATGGTCTCGGAATATCAAAGGAGAAAAGAGAAGATATTCTCAAGAATCTTGAAACGTTGTCAAAACGAACAGGAATAGGATTTTATCTCACAAAGAAAATCCTCGATAGATTCAATGGAAGATTCGAGATAAAGGATGTGAAGAAAGGGACAGAGATAGTTGTCACTCTTCCGGTGATAAATGGAGGGTTTGTCAGGAACGTACATGCTCAGCGGCCCGATGAGCGAAATGAGCGGAGGGGCGATGAGTCATGAGAATACTGATAATAGATGACGAAATAGAGATCCTCACACTCTTCAAAGATGTGTTGGAAACCATAGGACATAAAGTAGAGATAGCTATAGACGGAGAGAGCGGATTGGAAAAGTTCAGAAATTCAAACTTTGATCTCGTCGTCATGGATTACAGAATGTACGGAAGAGATGGTCTCCTTGCGTCGGAAGAGATAATGAAGATAGACAAAAATGTAAAAATATTATTTACGAGCGCAGACTCTTCTATAAAGAAGAAAGCTATCCGAATGGGGGCCGTAGGATTTTTACTCAAGCCTTTTGATATAGATGTATTGGTAAAAGAGATAGAGAGGGTAGATGAACTATAAAAAGATCATCTATAAATGCTGTGCGAAAATCCCTCTTTCATATCTTCCCAGCGTTTTCTCTGTTCTTCATCGACAGAAGGTTTAACCTTTTTTAATGCAGATTTGAAATCTTCCATTGTGACACCCTCTATCTTTTTCTTACCTTCCTTGACTGCTTTTCTCAACGCATTCATCCCTGCTTCCCTGCATAGGGATGCTATATCTGCTCCGGAATATCCCGACGTTTTCTCCACCAATAGATCGATGTCGACATCTTTTAGTTTCATTTTTTTCGTATGCACCTTGAAAATTTCTTTTCTGACTTCTTTGGTGGGCATTGGTATAAATACCCTCCTTTCAAACCTTCCTGGCCTTAATAAAGCTTTGTCTATCAAATCAGGTCTATTTGTAGCCCCTACAACTATAACGTCTTTTAACGAAGATATGCCGTCTAACTCTGATAGAATCTGAGCTACAACTCTTTCCGTGACTTGCGATGTGTCTGATCCTCTTATCCCTGCGATACTGTCTATCTCGTCAAAAAATATGATAGATGGAGCTGCCTGCCTTGCTCTTGAGAATATCTTTCTCACTCCCTTTTCACTTTCACCCACCCATTTTGAGAGCAGTTCAGGTCCTTTGACAGATATGAAATTTGCATTGCTTTCATTTGCTATTGCCTTCGCGAGAAGCGTTTTACCACATCCTGGAGGTCCATAAAGCAGTACCCCTCTCAGAGGATCTATCCCTACATCTTCAAACAGCTCTGGATATTTCAAAGGCCACTCTACAGTTTCCCTGAGTTCCTGTTTCACATCATTTAATCCGCCAATATCATCCCATTTTATCTTCGGAACTTCTATGAGAACTTCCCTCATTGCAGAAGGCTCTACCCTTTTATAACCATTGTAAAAGTCTTCATCTGTTATTTTGAGATTTTCTATAACATCTTTTGAAAGGATTTCATCGCTTTTCTTAAGATCTGGAACTATTCTTCTCAGCGCATTCATTCCTGCCTCTCTGCATAAAGCATCAAGATCCGCACCAGAGTATCCGTGAGTTATGTCTGCATAATGATCGAGATCCACATTTTCTAACGGCATGCTCCTCGTATGAATCTGAAGGATCTCTTTTCTACCATCTTTATCCGGCATCCTTATCTCTATTTCCCTGTCGAATCTCCCCGGTCTTCTCAGTGCTTCGTCAACGTCTTCGGGTCTATTTGTGGCGGCTATAACAACGATATCTCCTCTCGGGTCTAATCCGTCCATAAGAGTCAGCAGCTGTGAAACTATTCTCTTTTCCACTTCCCCCGTTACTTCTCCTCTCTTAGGAGCTAAACTATCTATCTCATCTATAAAAACTATACTCGGAGCGTTCTGTTTTGCATCATCAAAAACTTTTCTCAGATTTTCTTCGCTCTGGCCATAGAACTTTGACATAAGCTCAGGGCCATTTATAACGACGAAATTGGAGTCTGTTTCATTTGCCACTGCTTTTGCGAGAAGCGTTTTTCCAGTTCCCGGAGGTCCATAGAGTAAAACACCTTTTGGAGGTGTTATTCCGAGTTTCTTGAAAACTTCCGGATGTTTCATGGGTATTTCAATTATTTCCCTGACTCTCTCTATCTCATCTTTTAAACCACCGATATCTTCATAACTTACAGCCGTATAGCCTTCGCTCACGGGCTGCGGGGTTTCTGAGATGGTTATCTTTGTCTCTGGAACAACTCTCACGACTCCCTTTGGTTTTACGTTTGTAACAGTGAGCGGAAGCGCGTTTCCCATTATCTCTATCACAACAACGTTTCCATTGAGGAAAGGCATGTTCAGGATTCTATCGTGCACATACGTTACAAAACCCTGATCAAACCTTATCCCTTGATTTGGAGCAAGTTTTAACTCTTTTGCAGGAACACACTCTGCTTTGCTGATCTCTACAGTATCGTCTATGCTCACACCCGCATTATGCCTCAGTATCCCATCCATTCTCGCTATTCCTTCCTCCTCATCTGACATCCAAGCGAGTCCTACCGCTTTTTTTTCTCCTTCTATGAGTACCGTGTCCCCGGAACTCAATTCGAGTTCTTCAAAGACTCTGGGATTTATTCTTACTATCCCCCTACCATAATCTGACTTATAGGCATCTCTAACCTTTACCTTCATAAAATCACCTCTTTTCTTTTGGTAAACCTATTTCTTCATCCAATTCTTCTGCTATCTCCTCTATCTTTTCGAACATTCTCAAAATATCCTCTCTTATCTCCCACATCGTTCTGATCAAGTTTCTTCTTCTTAAAACATAGTAATTTCCTTCTTTTCTAAGCATTCCAGCCTCAATCATCTTATTTATCTGATTTACTACAGAACCTCTACTCATATTTATCTCTTCACAGATATCTTTTGTAGTTGTAACACCCCCCTTACTGGAATGTACCACTATTTTTTTAAACACTTTACATGTAGTATCGTCTGTGTCCCTTCCTGTGGATAATCCTAGGACGTCGCACAAGAATTTTATGTATTTGTCCACGTCTCTTTCAAATGGAGGTTCTTCGTCCTTTATTGTAACCTTAAACCTGACCATAGTGATCACATCAATATATAATATGTTCCCCTTTAAAAATTTTTCGGTAGATTTTTTAGTTATTTACCATGATTTTTAGTTATATCCATAATATATTAGACCAAAAGATTTTTAAATAGTTGTTACCTATATAGTTTTGAAAAAACAAAGAGGTGATCAATATGGATATATTTGATGAGATAAGAAGAATACAAGAGGAGATGGACAGAATGTTCAGCAGTATCTATACAAAACCTTCCCTTCCATCCAAAGGGATAAAGCCGTTTAATTACAGGGAGCCTTTATTGGACGTTGTGGATAGGGGCAAAGAACTCTTGGTGCAAGCAGAACTTCCTGGTATCAACAAAGAGGATATTGAGATAGATATCAATGAGGATACGTTAACTATAAAAGCTTCAAAAAAGAAATTAATAACAGAAGAAAAGGAAGGGTACTTCTATCAGGAAAGAGACTATGCGGGATACTATAGAACAGTACCTTTGCCCACAAAAGTGGACCCTGATAAGGTAAAAGCGAAATGTAACAACGGAGTTTTGGAAATAATACTGCCAAAAATATCTGAGGAAGTATCAAGGAAAAAAATAAAAATTGAATAAACAGAAGTTACAAAAGTAATTTCTGTTTTCCCTTTCTTTTTTCCTTGGGGTGAAAAAATGGAAAATATAAAAGCAAGAGAGATAGTTTCCAAAGATTTTGAAAAGATTGACTATGACGCAAGTATAGGTGATGCTATAAAGAAATTTAAAAAGAGAAAAGTTCTTTATGTATTCAAAGATAAAGAATTTAAAGGCGTTCTTCTAGATAGAAAGGTTATCAAACCAAGAATAGATCCAAAAGCAAAAATAAAAAAATTTGTTTATTCAGTACCAAAAATATCCCTGGACACAAATTTGGTAAAGATGGCAAAACTCATGATAGAGAACAATATTAAGAACATTCCTGTTTTTGATAAAGGAAAGATGGTAGGAATTGTGGATCAGGACATGATCTTAAAAAGAGTGATAAAAAAAGAACTCGGTGACAAGAAAATAAGTGAAGTGATGACAAGAGATCTTATATTGGTAAACGAAGACGATGTTTTGGCCAGGGTAATAAATATATTTCATGAGTATAATATATCCCACCTTCCAGTGGTAGATGACAAGGGGGAACTTGTAGGGATCGTGAGAATGTTTGATATTCTGAGAGAGGTAACAGCTCCTTTGGAGTCTATAGAAGCAGGTACCTACATAAGCGAAAAAAGATCTCGTTTAAGTACTCCTGTCAGAAAAATAATGGGTACCACTGTGGAAACAATAAATAATAAAGCTAAAATAAAAGAAGGGATAGAAAAAATGATATCTAGAGGGGTAGTATATCTAGTAGTAACTGATGGCAAGGATATTGTGGGTATTGTTACAGGAAAAGATCTTCTAGAGCAAATAGCTATACCTAAGAAAGGAAAGGGTTTTTATATAACATTTTCTGGGTTAGGAACGATCTTTGAAAGAGAAGAGATGCTTAAAGAATTAGAGGTAGTACTCCAAAAATATGCCAAGATACTGAAAAGTGGAGACGTTTTTGTATATTTCAAAAAACTTAAGGAAACTCCTCAGGGAAAAAAAGTTTATAACTGCAGGATCAGAATGGGTACAGAAGGAGGATTCTTTGTAGCTACAGATAACGGATTGGGCCCTCAAGATGCCTTTTATCTGACGTTAGACCATCTAGAAAGAGAACTGTACCAGCATAAGGACATGATGATGAGCAGATCATATGACAAAGAGTTTTTGAAGAATATCGGTCTCTGGGGAGATTAATTTTCTATTTTATATTTTTCCATAACAGAAAACATTAAATACTGCAGTTCGTTAATATAATCAATGGAGAAAAAAGAGAGTATGTTAGAGTATGAAAAACATGAAGTTCCAAAGAGAGATACGTATGAACCTGTAAAATCCGAACCAGCATTTTCTTCGCTGTTCTGGGTGATTATAGTTATTCTTGTCGTCCTGGTATTTATAAACATATTCTGGGAGTATATAGAAAGTATAGGGCCTTCAGCATTTCTTCCTGTTGCAATCTTTATACTATTCATAATTATAAACATTTTCAGTGCTTTAAAAAGGAAGAAGAGATAGTGTATTGAGAGCAGTTTATTGAAAATAAATCCAATGAAAGGAGTAAGTTGTTATGGATGAGAAATTAAAAAAAGGAGGATTAAAATACTGTCCAAAATGTGGAGACCCAATTAAAGAAGGTTCTCTATTTTGTGAAAAATGTGGTTTTGATCTGTCAAAAAGAGAAGTAAAAGAGAAAAAACCTTCAAAGGAAGGATTAAGAATTAATCCTAAAATGATAGCTGGGATAGTGATAATTGCAGTGGTGGCAGTCGGTGGGATATATCTTACCTTTTCAGGTAAAGGGGGACTCACTGCCACTGAGACTCCAATCCAAAAACCAGTGGGAACAGTTACACAAACAACAACTCCTGTACCTACTACACCTCCCCCAACTACAACCCCACCCACGACCACTCCTGTACCTACTACACCAACACCTACTACTACCCCCGCACCAACAACGCCTCCAGCACCTACGCATACCACGTTAACGGGAGGAATGGACGAGCCGTTGGATGATGGAAAACTATACGTAGTAGTATGGACTGTAACTAAGTCATATCGTGGACGGCAGCCTGGAGGATACTTTGTTGAAGTATTCATTCAAAACTTAATGAAAGAGGAGATATTGTGGAAACCGAAGGTGATGAAAGTAATCGATTCCAGTGGAAAGTCTCACGATTGTCGAGTCGATATATCGTTCATTCTCACAGGCACGGAGGAAGAACTCAGCGTCATTGAACAGGTCTTTGATTCTGATGAGGGATTCCGGTTATGGCTCAATTTTGAGACGGGCATGTACCTTCCCAAAACTTTCATATTGACAAACGAATACAGTGATGGATCTACAACAACATGGGAAATACGGCTAAAACTCTGATATTTTAATTTTTTTCTAAAGAAGATAATTATTTTTGTTTCCTTTTGGAGAACCGTTTTTTCTTTTAGAATAATTCCTTTTTTTTCTTTCCAGAACGGTTTCTTATGAGGAGAAACTACGTTTCTCCCTCAACCCTCTTCCTTTTCAAACAATTCTTTCTTTTCATGCATGTTTTCTTTCTTTTAAGAAAGAAAGGGGACTTCAGCGAAGCTGAATGTCGCCTACCGTGTGCACTGAGGTTTCAGTGCGGGGGACGGGATTTGAACCCGCGGATCCCTACAGAACTAGGCCCTCAACCTAGCGCCTTTGACCATGCTCGGCAACCCCCGCAAGAGCAGTTATGAAATTATCACATTTCTCTTCTATTATACTTGTCGAGACTTCAATTAGATCTTTTATGCTCATATTTCCATAATTTTCAATTGTGAATATAAATTTTCTTGAGTCATAAGTTACATTTATAGCCTTCAGATCACACTGTTCTTCACAGCTTCTACAGAGGGTGCATTCTTCTATATTTACCATTTCTATGGAATCATTCTTTATCTCCAGTATGTTTCTTGGACAGGCTTCTACACAAACACCACAGAGATCACACTTTTTATTTATTTCTATTACAGGGAAGTACTTATAAAAAACAAGACAGGACTGATATTTGGCGTGAGTCTTGGCAATTCCTACTGTGGCAATACAGTTTATCTTTATTTTTTGATTATCCCCGAGCTTTGTTATTGGGATATCTGGTATTATGGGCTTTATCAACTCGTCGTCTGATATCATATTTCCCGAATAAACTATACAGGGCCCTTCTTTTTCTATACTCAGAGTTACTTCTTTGGTCACATTTAAGGGTGTACTCAGAGGTATGAGTCCCAGTCTGTGAGCCAAAATCTCGTCATATAATTGAGACGTGTTTTCATAAACAACTATATGATCTACAGCGTATACAGGAATCTCCGAAACTAAAATCCTTCTTAGAGCGTTGACAAATCCTACATCAACATCTTCTATCATCATTTTTATTTTTGAATCAGATTCGAACAAAAGTGTTACCTTCATAATCTTCTTCCTCTTTTCCCACCTTTGGGTCTCGTCCCATCATGGGGTATCGGAGTGACATCTTCTATTCTTCCTATTTTTAACTTTGCTCTTGCCAGTGATCTAATTGCGGCTTGCGCTCCAGGACCAGGGTTTTTGATTTTACTTCCACCTGGAGCTCTGACTTTTATATGAACTCCTACAATCCCTCTCTCCAGAGCTGTCTCGGCTGCAACGGCCGCTGCCTTCATAGCTGCATAGGGAGAAGATTCGTCCTTATCTGCTTTAACTATCATTCCTCCAGAAACTCTCGCAATTGTTTCTGCGCCGCTTAGATCTGTTATGTGAATAATTGTATTGTTAAAAGACGCATATATGTGGGCTACTCCCCATTTTTCATCTTTAGTCATTTTTAAAAGCCTCCTTCTTTTCTATTAAATCTTCATCATTTTTACTGACAAGCATACTCGGAGAGGTTACAACTCTGTCTCCAAGTTTAATATGTTTATATACTACTAACTGTCTTGCTTCCTTCGGTGTTTTTGCCAGGCCCTTCCTGAAAACTGCTGATTGAAGCCTTCTGTCAAGGATGTCCTGTATATCCAGCTCCAGAATATTATCAAGATTGGCGTCTTCTTTGAGTATACCCAATCTTTGAAGTTTCCGAATCAGTTCTTCTTCCTCTTTTTTTGCTTCTTCACTTGTAGATGCTAAGAGAACTCTTGCCTGTCTTCTTAACTTCCTCAGTCTCGACTCTGCTTTCCATACTTCTTTTTTATTTTTTAATCCATACTTCTTTAAAAGTTCATTCTCACGATCTATCCTATCTTTTTGCCATGGATGATGAGGAGTTTCATATTTCTTTCTTGAAAACTTAGGATCGCCCATTTATTCACCTCTTTTTTTCTCTCTCAGCACTTTTCTTCTCCCTAAGCACTTTTCTTCTACTTACACCTATAGCTCTGCCTTTCCTGAAACTCGATTTTGTTCTCTGTCCTCTTACAGGAAGACCAAGCTCGTGCCTGATACCTCTATAAGCTCTGATCTTTTTAAGTCTGTTGATGTCATCTCTATTCATAATTGCCAGCTGTGCTTCAAATATATGTTTATCTTCTCCTGTCTCGTAGTCTTTTTTCCTGTTTAGCATCCATACAGGAATATTAAATTTTTTCGGATTTTCTAGTACATTTTTTATTTTTTCTATTGACTTATCGTCAAGATTGCCAAGCTTTACATTGGGATCTATCCCAGATACTCGAATTATACTCCGAGATAAGTTCATTCCAATTCCTCTTAAACCTGTTAAAGCTAACTCTATCTTTTTATTCCCATCTAAATCCACGCCTTCTATACGGATTATATGTCTGAACTCGCTCATGTGATCATCTCCTGAATTTTTAACTTAACGCCGGGGAAGGGATTTGAACCCTCGATCTCTTACGAGAACGAGCTCTCCAGGCTCGCGCCTTTCCAGTCTCGGCAACCCCGGCATTTCTTATTTATTTTTATATCCACAATTTATATATCTTTTTATCAGTTTATTTTCCAGATCTTTGGGTACGTATCCCGCTCCATAATCACAGTCTCAGTTACCACAGCAACACCTTCTTTCTCCAGCATCTCTCTGCAACTCATTGCCGCTTTTCCTAGCGCTACCAGTTCATTTTTCAGTGTCATCACAACGACCCTCTGATTTACTTGAATTTCCTCGCATTTTTCAACTCCGACTGCCATTAATCTAGCTCCATGACAGATAGCATCTACAGCTGTATCTTTAATCCATACCTTTGGTATATTTATACCTTCCTCTATAGGATGCACACATCTCCTTATCTCACTTTCTATGCCTTCATCCTTCCAGAATATATACGCATCTAAAAGCTCATGGAGCGTCACTAAATTCTCTTCTCCGAGATGTCCCACTCTTGTTCTCCTCAGATCTTCCATGTTCGCTCCGATTCCAAGTGCTTCGCCAATGTCATAACATAGCTTTCTGATATACGTCCCAGCCTCACAGTTTATTCTCATGAGAACATCCTTTTCTTCTATCTCAAGTATCTCTATATTTTTTACTTCTCTAATCCTCAGCTTTCTTTTTACAGCTGATTTTACAGGAGGTTTCTGATATATTTTTCCAGTAAACTCTTTGCATATTTCTCGAAGTCTTTTTTCTGATATAGGTTTATGGAGCCGCATTGCGCATATATACTCTTTATCGGATTCGAGCATTAACTTCAAGACTCTTGTGGCTTTTTGCGTTGCTACAGGTAACACACCCGTAACATGGGGATCTAGCGTTCCCGAGTGTCCTGCTTTCTTTATGTTCAAAATCTTTTTTATCCATGCGACTATCTCATGCGACGTAGGTCCCATAGTTTTATCGAGAACGATCAGGCCTTTTTCTATCAGCTCTTCCACAGTTCTTTCTTCCGGAGTTTTTCCATATTTCATAAAAATTAACTCAGTAATCTCTTTATCTTTTCATCTGAAGCGTCCTTTTCTATCTTTTTTACATCTGGATGAAACTCAAGATGCTTTATATTACATCTTCTTCTTTTAACATTCGGGCCTGAAACTACGACGTAATTCTCATCTATAACATCTACAATTACACATTTATTTCCTGCTTCTCTTCCTGATATTTTAGTACAGACTCTCCCGATATCTATCATCTTTTCACCTCTATCGCTTTTTTTATTATCTTATAAACACCTGCGGGTTCCCATTTATCTGTATTGATTATCAGATCATATACAGAGAGATCATCTATATCTATTCCATAAAATTTTTTGTATCTTTTTTTTTCACTTCTTTCTCTCATCTTTATTCCTTTTTTGCTTTCTTCAAGACTCTTCTTCTCTCTATTCGCAATTCTTTCAGCCCTTGCGTCGAAAGGAGCTGTAAGCCATATTTTCAAGTCGGCGTTTACAAAATATGCTGCCATTCTCCCCTCAACTATACATTTTTCGTATTTTTCTGAAAGCTCTTTCTGCCTCTTGTCTACTAAATTATCTATATCCCTATTATCCTCAGCGTGCTTACTGAACTCCTCCAGGCTCATTTCTCTTTCTTCTGCAAGTTCTCTAAAGATCAAACCTGCATATATATGTTTAAAACTCAAGTTTCTTTCTATGAGCCTCGCTGAAGTGGTAGTGCCACTTCCAGGAGGCCCTCCTATCGTGATCTTCATAACTCCACTCTAACTTTTTCTTTGATGAGCTTTCTCATGCATTTGGAACATAAATATCCAGCATATGGCCTTGTCGGTATTTTTTTACTTTTACTGAGTTTTTTTATTTCCTTTGGAGATCCCCTTGGTACACCATGAAGCTCGGCTCCACATTCCGCACACCTGCGTTTACTATGCTTTTTCTTCTTGAAATGAAGAGTTGAGTTTCCTCCTGGTGTTCTTACAAACTTTCTTTTCAATGATCTCGATCTGTACATTCCTCTCATATGATCACCCTAATCCATGTTTAAAATCTTCCTTATAAATTGACTGAATACAGATACGCAGAGAAAATACCAGCCAAATGCACCCAATTGACTGGCTGTTAGTATAGTTCCTCTTCTGAAAAACCCGAGGATAGAGCCTACCACAGGCATATCAAACAAAGCAAAGGGTAAATCAAGGATCGGTATTCCGTATGCCGGAGTATGCCTGAACCATGCAAAGAGAATAAATATTGGAATCATCGTAATGATCATTGGTTTAAAGCTCATTGTAGTCATTTTTGCATTTAATTCATTTATTCTTTTCTTCTGCAGCTCTAATTTCCTTATTTGTTTTTTATTTCCTTCTCTTTGGGCTTTCATAAGTTTACTTCTATATTCCGATGTCTCTTTTCTGATTCTTTTCATTTCTTCGTGATCTATAAGAAAATAATTCACCCCTGTTATAAAAACAGCTATTGCTAGGGCAACGAGAGTTACTCCAAGTATGTACTCCGTATACACATTGCCTGCTATTACTTCCTCTCCACGAGAAGGAAAAAATTTTCCGAAGATCGCATCAAAAAGCCCATAAAACACACTTAGTATCGAATCTAATATTTCCATTCTACTCACTTCCTATAATTTTTCTGAGAGCCGGGAACATCTCGCCCATCTGTTCTTTCATGAGTTCTTCATACAGTCTGTAAACTATGCCCACAGTCAGTAAAATTCCTGTTCCTGTTCCCAGTGCTCCTGTAAAATCGGCGAAAACAGCTACTATTCCAACTGCTGCTCCACCCATTACTGTGACCTGAGGTATGTATCTGGAGAGGACCTTCCTCAGAACTCTCGGATCCTTCCTGAAACCTGGAATCTGCATTCCCGATCTTTCTAACTTCTTTGCCACAGCCTCTGGCCCCATCTGAGTTAATTCTATCCATAACACTGCAAAGAATATGCATAATAACACTACTATTATAAGATATACCAATGCTCCAAGGGGTTCTCGCATAAGGGGGCCTAAGCCTCTTGGAGGTTGTATATAATTCACCATACCAGAAACAGCATTACCTTGAGAATCAAATGTACCGAGCCACGTTATACCTCTCGTGTTTAAGATCTGGGCCATTAGCTGTACATTGGCAAACATTGCCACTGTCAAAATCATTGGAATATTTGAGGCGTAAATAAATTTTATAGGGTATCTCCCTCTGATACCTTTGAATTTTCCATATGACAGTGGTATCTCCACTCTGATCGACTCAATATAAACTATAATAAAGAATATTATAAAGGTAAAGAATACCTGATCCATCCCCGCCAGAATGCCAGGTCTCGTCCATTCCGGATTCCCACTGATAAACGATTTGATAAATGCAGGAATAGCACCTATAAGCTGATCTGGAATATCTGCACTGGCTAAAAAGCTGAAACTTCTCCAGATTATCTGTGCAGAAACCCTTCCCGCAATAAATAACGAGATCCCTGATCCGAATCCCCATTTTGTGACAACTTCATCCATGATCATTACCAGAATCCCACCAAACGCCATCTGCGATATAACGACAATTAACATCGTTCCTTCTGCCATTCCCTGCCCACGTGCCATTGCAAAGGCTTCAAAGAAACAGAGAGATATAGCCAAAAGCTTTTGTGTGCCCTGGAATGTCGCCTTACCCTTGTGCGTTGTAAGATCAAGATCCAGGATATCGGATCCTACCAATAACTGCATTATTATCCCTGCTGTTACAATAGGGCCTATACCAAGATGTAGTATACTTCCGCTGTTTCCTGCAAGAACAACTCTAAACCCTGCAAACCAATCCATTGCTTTTTCTGACACGCCATACAGCGGTATTTGTGAAAGTGCAAAATATATACTCAATACCAATGCACTCCATGTGATCTTCTCTTTGAATGGGATATGTCTCTTTGGTATAGAGACCTCAGGAATAAACCTGTATAACGGTGAAAGAGCCTCTAGTTTAGACATTTGCTTCACCTGCGATCGCTTTTTCTCCTGCTTTTTCGATCTTCATCTTCGCCTTTTCTGAAAATTCATCCGCCTTCACAGAAAATTTTTTAGTGAGCTTACCTTCACCCAATACTTTGGAAACTCCAAGTTTGGATACATCTATTATTATATTATTTTTTTCTTTAAAAGCCACCCCTTTCTCCAGAAGTCTTTCAAGATTATCATTCAGGTACCTGAGGTTAACAGCAGATTTACTTTTTCTAAGCTCTGGAATTCTTTTAAATCCATGTTTACCAAGATGGTCAGGCTCATATTTTAAAAACCATGTGTATTTCTGCTTCTTTTCCTTTCCTGATCCTGCATTGCCTCTTCCTCCTCTATGACCTGCACCTTTCCTTTTTTTGGCACATCCGCCACCGCAATGCCTTGAACCTCTCATCTTATATGTTTTCTTCTTTTTTCTGATCACAAAATCACCTAAATCATTTTTTCGAGCAAAGAAATTACATCTTTTCCTCTGTAACCCAGGGATCCTCCTTGATTATAACCCAGTTTGACTCCTCTGTATCCTTTTCTAGGAGGATGTAACCTGAAAACTTTTTTTATTCCGAGATCATCAAGATCAGTTTTGAATTCAAAGAATTCATCAACGAATTCATCCACAGTTTTTCCTGTTTTTTCTTTTATATATTTTTCGTCTATCTTTTTGTTACCCGGAAGCCTCGCCCATTTCAGCAGCAGTTTTTTGAAAGTTTCTTTGTCAATCTCTCCAAACGTCACGTAATCTTTCACCTTCTGTAGCATGCCCTTGTAGCTGTCTCTGTTATCTATAACTATACAGTTATTAGTTTTTTCGAGATTGAACATCTTTAAAGTATCCTTTATCTTCCTCTCCAAATTCACCGTTCCTCTGACCCTTATCACTGCAACTCTATCCACCGGACTCACCTTCCTTTGATCCCTCTTCTTTTACTTTACTCTTCTTTGATTCATCCCTTTTTACCATATCTTCTTTTGAGTCCTCTTCTTTTATTTCCTCTTCCTTTGTCTCCTCTGTGACTGGAGCGGGCTCCTTTATCGATCCATCAATTATACCGAGGCCCCTTATATGTCTTTCCTGACAGCTCATATTATTTGCATTTTTAAGGCAATCGAAGATCGCTTTTGCAAAGTTGATAGTTGTTTGTGTCTGTCCAAATGATCTTGACCAAATATCTGTGATCCCCGCAAGTTTTATTATTTTTTTGCCTACATCACCTATAGTAAGTCCCAATCCTCTCGGTGCAGGAAATAAAGTAACTGTAACACTTGAAGATCTTCCAGTAACTTTAAATGGAATAGAGTGGGGTGTTCCACAGCCGCATTCCCATGATCCACAACCTCTCTTTACTCTTATTATATTTAATTTCGCATTATTCAGTGATTTTCTGATGGCTGTTCCTACCTCGTTGGCCTTACTCTGTCCTAAGCCAACAAGCCCATTTTTGTTTCCTATTGCACAAATTACATTGAATTTTACTCTTCTACCTGAATCTGTCATTCTCTGCACCATATTAATATCAATGATCTCCTGGTTTTCCCTATTTGTCACCTCAGGAAGTAAAACGTCAACTATTTCGGGCTCTCTGATAGAGATTCCTTTTGAGATTATCTCTTCAATGCTTGTGATTTCTCCTGCTTTTACCATTCTTCCCAGGTTTGTCTTCGGTATCCATTCTTCCTTGTTCATACAATCTCCTCTATCTTATTCTTAATCTCGTCAAAATGAACTGGCAATTCTTCGGGTTTTAATCCTTTCTTGATATAGTTACTGAATTTTTTGGAGTATTCTTCCTTATTAAGTTTGGAGGCATAATCAGCTATATGTTCTCCCCGTATTCTTTTTTTATCCGGGAGTATCTTTTCGTTATGTGGTATTTCAATACCTGCGTCTATCACTCCCCTGAGAGCAGCAAAAATATTTGCTCCCTTGGTGGCAGATTTGAGTCCAATATCTAATATAGTACCATCTATACCCTCCTTCTTGATCTTGTATCCGCATAACAGTCCTGTTAAATAAGCAGCAGTACAATTTCCACAGTGACCTTTGTAACCCATTTTCTCGAGCTCTTTGGAGTGTGCAGAAACTAACGTTCTATCTCCACTTTTTTCCGATCTTACTATCTGGATATTTATGTGATTCAAAGAAGTCCTGATTACCATTCTATGTTTCCCTGACATTACTAATTTATATCTCTGATCATAATCTGTTATTCCCATTCTTCTTCTTTTGAAAGCTAATTTCTTCATTTGATCACCGTTTTGCGTACCCTCGCTCAGTTATATAGGAGTTCATATATGCCACGCTTCTAAATGCTCCACTTCCTGCCATTCTATAAAGTTTTCGATAACTCTTAGGCTCAAGTTTATTTTTCTCTCTTAAATCTCTAAGTTCTCTTCTTAAAGGTCTTATTGTGTTTATCCATGCTCTTTTTTTATTCATTCTAGCTGTTTTCTTTCCTTTCCTGCTTCCATGGCCTCTTCTTCTTCCCAGTTTCTTCTTTTTATGGAGAATTCTTGCTCTACCCCTGCTTATAGATACTTCCGGTCTTTTTTTTATTATGCCATCTCTTACCAGCTTTTTAACATCTCCTCTCGTTATAGCCATGCTTACTTTATCCCTTTCTTCCGGATTTATCCAGATCCTGTGTACTCCACATCCAAGAATCTCGGCTGCAATTCTCTTTTGTACCTTTACATTCATAACCATCACTCCTGAAATACAATTCCAAGCTCTTCAGCTTTCTGTTCTATTTTTTCTCTATCTTCATCACTCAATTTTTTGGAAATGACAAAACTTTGAGCATAATCCTTAATATTTACATTATTTACCATGTCTTCCTCACTACTTACCTTGATAAACTTTATTTTCGGATTCAAAAGTTTTAAATCTTTTTCTAATGCCTTTTTAAGAATTTCAATCTTTTTCTTTGTTCCTACATTCCCTATTCTCACGGCGACATCTTTTAGATTCTCCAAATCATTTACATTGTGAACCAGTACCTCCGGGAGTCCGCAGGGATGGTATCCCCTCACAAGCTTCGGATTTCTATATCCTATATTTACTACAGGAGGATTTCCTTTAAGTTTCCTTCTCATCTTTGAAGAATGTCCTCTTGGTTTTCTCCATGCAGGTTTATTTTTGAACTTTATAAATCTCCATGTTTCCTGTCTTAAAAACTTCGGTCTTTTTCTATTTTTTTCCTTTTTGATCCTGAGTAATCTTTCATTCATCTTTACGCACCTTCAACCAGGTATATACCGTCCTGAAATACTCGCGTATCCCTTTTCTTTATTCTTGTAGCCTGTTCTATATTTGCAGATGTCTGACCTACTTCTTCTTTGTTTATTCCTCTTACTGTTATTGTATCTCCTTTAATTGTAACCTTAGTATCTCCAACGATCTTTGCGAATCTGGGATGCTTTTCGCCTAAGAAATTGTAGATGCCTACTTTATTCCCTTCTATCTTTACATTCATTGGAAAGTGAGCATAAACTATCTTCAATGTGTATTGAAATCCTTCTTCTATCCCTTTGATCATATTCACTATGTGCGCTTTAGTTGTTCTTATCATTGCTATGTCTCTTTTCCTATTGGAGGAAGAGGATATCCTGAGTTTTCCATCTTCATTCTTTATTATAATACTTGGATAATCAAAAACTCTATGAAGTTCTCCATTCTTACCTTTAACTTTAATGGTATTCCCTTCAAACTTGAGTTCCACACTCTCAGGAACTGTAATCTCTTCTATATCTACTACCATAATCTCACCTAATACACATACGCTAACAATCTCCCGCCTGTTTCGTTTTTATATGCATCTCTGTGGCTCATGATACTCTTGGGAGTTGATATAAGTAATATCCCAAAGTTTTTCGCAGGCAAGAATCTTTTTTCCCATTTTTCAAACTCATCTTTCTTCACAGGAAATCTGGGCTTTATTACGCCACACTTATTTATATTTCCTATAAGTTCTACCTTATAATTTCCGGATTTTCCATCGTCTATAAATTCAAAGGCACCAATAAAGCCGTAATCTTGCATTATCTTTAATATATTTCCAATTGTTTTGGATGCGGGTATTAACACCTCATTTTTTCTAGCTCTTTCATAATTCGTTATATTGGAAAGTGCATCTGCCAAAGGATCGTTTAACATTTTTACACCTCATACATATTTCTTGAAACCTAATTTTGGTGCTACCTCTCTAAAGCATCTTCTACAGAGGTATAACCCATATCTTCTTATTACAGCTTCATGACTGCCGCATCTTCTGCATTTTCTGCTTCCTTTACTCATAAACATTCACCTTAAACTGCTCTTTAATAAAGTTTATCCCTTCCTCTTTTTTTATCCTATGATTTGGAGAGATCTTTCTTCTTTTTATCCTCCTTCTTTTGATCCTGTATCCCTGTCTTTCCAGTGATACACAGACATCCATTCCAAAAACACCTATCTTTGGATCATACCTTACTCCTGGGAGATCTATGTGCTCTTTAACACCAAATGAGAAGTTACCATACATATCAAAATGATCTGAACTTATCTTATTTTCTACAGCTTCAAAAGCATCTTTTAAGAATTCATAAGCTTTTTTACCTCTCAAAGTTGCCTTTACAGCTATAGGTTCATTTTTTCTGATCCCGAAATCTTTATTAGTCTGCTTTGCTTTTCTTTTTATGGGCTTCTGATCTATCAAATTTTCTAACAGTGACTCAGCATTTGCAAGTTTTTCCCCCGACTCTCCGATACCCATATTTATAACTACCTTTTCTATTCTTGGTCTTTCCGTCTTATGCATTAAGCCACCTCCGGTATCGAGATTAAACTTTTTCCTTTCCCAACTACATATACGTACTCTTTCAATGTCTTAAATCTCTCCCTTTTGTTTTCCAAGGTAACAGTACTGTGACCAGTTTCTCTCTTATCTATCTCCACAATTTTTCCAATCTTTGAAACGTTGTTTCCCTTTACCACGAATCCCAAGGTGCCTTTCTTAAATGGAATGTGCTCTCTTATCTCTTTTTTATTTAAATCGTAAAGTATCGTATCGTGAACGTTATAAGTATTGTCTCCGACTATATTTCTCCCATCATGGAGACTTAACTGAACTACGCCATTTTTTAAAAGTGTTTTACCCCTTATACTGAAAATTTTCAGGTCTTTCTCCTCTTTTTGAATCTTGTAAAGATATATTTCGCCCTTTCTGTTTGGAAGAACCCTATAACACTCCTTTGTTTTTGGTATCTCTACACTATCCATCACACCTACAGGAAATCTTTCATCCTTCCTTATTCTTCCATCTACGAGTACCAAACCTCTGTTTAAAATTATCTTTGCTTCTCTCTTCGTCTGCGCATATCCAAGATAATCTCTCAGTATGAACAATAAAGGAATTGCTTTTTCGCCTGAATGTGGACCCGGGATATTTTTAACTGTCCATTTTTTATTTTTCCTATGAATTTTCCATATTTTCGGAGCTTTCGATCTTTTTAGGCTCTTTTTTTCTCCTATTCTCGTCATACCCCTCTCCTCTCAATAATTTTTGCTCTTTCCTCATCTTTAAGATCCAGATCGATTATCTCAACATTTGATGGGTGAAAAGGTATATTTACTTCTGTACCGTCTGTTTTCTCCCTCGTAACTTTTTCAACAAGTATTCTGTTACTCTTCAGATCTACCTTCATAACTTTACCCTCAGAGAATATGTAATCCCCTCTCAGCACCCTTATCTTGTCTCCCTTCCTGACAGGTAAACTCCTTATACCGTACTTTTCTTTGAGATTTACAGACAACGGTGCTGACATAAACTTCTGTTTTTTATGTAAAGGTGCATTAAAATGCTTTTTTCTTTGTTTTCTCCTTTGTATAGTCATAAAATCACACTCATAATATCATATTGGCAATTCCAGATAATCTTACCCATTTTTCAGCAGCTTCTTTAGCTACAGGCCCTTTTATCTCAGATCCCTTGGGCATTCCCTCGGGAGTTACTATTACCGCTGCATTATCATCGAATTTCACTCTCATTCCATCGAGCCTCTTGTACTCTTTTCTTTGCCTTATTATAACAGCCTTGACAATTGTCTTTCTTATATCTGGTTTTCCTTTCTTCACAGATGCCACGATCATATCGCCAATACCTGCGGAAGGATACCTTCTCAATGTACCCTTGTAGCCTATGACAGAGATAATCTCAAGTTCTTTTGCTCCAGTATTATCTGCGCAGACCAAACTGGATCCTGTTATCAATGATCTTATTGGTCTTATAGGAGATCTACCTCTTGTAGCTCCAGCTCCTTTCTTTACCATTAGATCACCTCAATTACAACAAAACTCTTTGTTTTACTTATAGGTTTACATTCTGCAATCTTTACATTGTCTCCTAGTTTTGCATTAATACAGGGGGGATTGTGAGCAGTAATTTTTGAAGATTTCTTTGCGTACCTCTCATATTTAGGGATATACTCCAAAAGCTCTCTTTTTACAACTACACTGTTACGCATTTTGTCGCTTATTACGACGCCTTCAAGTATTCTTCCCCGGGTTTTCAAATTCCCGTGAATAGGACAGTTTTTGTCCTCACATTCCATTTATTTCACCTCTTTATCCTATTTTCAGGTCTTCCTACTATATATTTTCCATCTAACACAGTTCCATCCATTTCAATGGTGATATTTTCTTTTATAAGCTTTCTTCCGTCATCGAGGGTCAGCATATTCCTTGTTTCATCAATCACAGTACCTGTGATCCCGATATATGCTTTATTCACGCTCTTTACTACTTTGATTTTTTTGCCAATCAGCTCTCTTTTCATGTTCTTATCATTTCTTTGCTGTATCCCATGTCGACTAATATATCTTTTGCTTTTCTTATATGATTCCCTTGTAATTCAATTTTTCCTTTTTTTACTGTTCCACCGCAGGCACACTTCGATTTCAGCATCTTACAGAGCTCAGTGAGCTCTATATCATTGCTGTTGATTCCTTCTATGACGGTCATCAGCTTTCCGAATCTCCTTCTTGAGGTATAGATCTTTATCTGCTGTTCCGGTATTGCAATCTCTTCGCATACACAAAGTTCCTTAGGCAACCCACATATTGGGCATATATCAGGCATTACTTCCTCCTCTCTGTTTCTTTTATTATTGTTTTTATTCTTGCCATCGTCCTTCTCAACTCTCCAATCTTTCCTGGATTCTCAGGTGCACTACCCGTAGCACATAGTGCCTTTTCCCTGGAAAACTCAGACTTGAGTTCGCCAAGTTTTTCATACATCTCTTCTATTTCCATTTCTCTTATCTCATCCTTTCTCAGTATCGCCATATTACTCCTCCTTAACTTCTTTAGGTTCTTTCTTTATTTCTTTCTTAGCTTCTTTCTTAACTTCTTTAGGTTCTTTCTTTATTTCTTTCTTAGCTTCTTTCTTAACTTCTTTAGGTTCTTTCTTTATTTCTTTCTTAGCTTCCTCCTTAACTTCTTTAGGTTCTTTCTTTATTTCTTTCTTAGCTTCTTTCTTAACTTCTCCTTTAATACTTGTGTCTTCTCCTTTATCTTCTTTTTCTTCGATGAGATATACTTCATCTGGCAAAATAACATCAGAAGGCATTATCTTAACAGTAACACCCATGACACCAAGTTTTAATTTTGCTATTGAATATCCCCGATCCACAAGTCTCTGGGCAGGTTCTCCGCACTTTTTTAGGTACCCAGTTGTGAATCTGACAGTTCTCGATCTCCCCCCTGAGAGTTTGCCCGAAATTACTATCTCGGCTCCTTTAGCTCCTCTATCCATTATTTTTCTCAGAATTTTGTATGCCGTTCTTCTGTGATGATATCCCCTCTCCAGATCAGACGCAGTCCTATGGGCCATAACATTCGCGTTTAATTCTGGATTTTTGATCTCTTCTACCTCTATTTGAGGATTTTCAATATTGAATGTTTCTCCAAGATCTTTTGTTAACTCTCTTATTGATCTCCCTTTCCTTCCTATCACCAAACCAGGAGTTTCTACCTTCACTATTATCCTCGTCCCTAAAGGGCTTCTCTTTATATCCACTCCACCGTATCCCGCTCTCTCTAAGTATTTAGCCAAATATTCAGCTATTGATGTATTTTTAAGATTTTCCTCTATGATTTTTCTTTCAATTACCATTATATTTCCTCCACTACTACCTCTATATTTGTTGTACACTCGTTGAACGGCGTTGCCCTTCCATACGCCCTAGGAATCCAGCCTGGAATAACAAGACCTTTGTAAGCAGAAATATGAATTATTCTCAGTTTATCTAGATCCAATCCTTTATACTCTGCATTTGATTTCACTTCTTCTAGGAGTCTTAAGATCCTCTTAGAGGCTTTCACAGGGTATCTGCCAGTATCCCATTTATACAATCTCTTGTGACCCATCTTTTTTCTGTACCTTTTAAAGGGTACAGCTTTTTTCATCTCAATTACTTCTTCCAGATATTTTTTGGCGTAACTTAATTTCCTATCTTTAAGTTCTTTACAGATTTCTCTCGCATGCTTTGGAGATATCCTGAGATCCTTACCAAAAGCCTTTGCAATCTTCAATTCATCTTCAAGTTTTACAGAATATCCCATTTAATCACCTTAATGGCACATACAACGACGATTTTGTAGCCCCTACACCAGGAGCGGAGTGTTTGACCTGTTTTCTTGTCAATGCAAACTCACCAAGATAATGTCCTATCATCTCCGGAACTATCGTAACAGTCTTAAATCCATTACCCTGGTGGATCCCTACCTTAAGTCCTACCATCTCGGGTAATATTATCATGTCTCTGGAATGTGTTTTAACGATCACTTCTTTTCCATCTTCCAAAGACTTCTTTGCTTCTCTCACCCTTACCATAAGTTTTTTTTGTCTTTCCGGGAAGTCTCTCTTCAATGTTCTTCTCTTCCTCGAAGGAAGTAAGGTGATAAACTTATCCATAGGCATTTTTTCAAGTTCTTTCATTGAATATCCTCTATAAGTAAATTCCTTTTTAGCCATTTCTATCTCCTCTTTCCAGTCCTTTTTGCAGATATGAGTCCAACTTTTCTTCCTGGTGGTGTTCCTCTGGAGACTGTAGATGGCCTCCCAATGTGCTGATGTCCGCCTCCACCAAATGGATGATCAACTACATTCATAGCTACCCCAGAAACTCTAAAGAAGGGTCCAGCTTTGCTTCTATAAGCATGATACTTTTTGCCAGCTTTCACAAAGGGTTTTTCCTTTCTTCCTCCTCCTGCAACAATCCCCACTGTGGCTCTGCATTTAGATTTAAATGTTTTCATTACTCCAGAGGGTAACTGGACAATGCATTCACCTTCTTTTCTTGATATTAAAGTTGCAAAACTTCCAGATGATCTTATAAGCTTACCTCCATCCCCCGGAGTCACCTCTATGTTGTGGAGAAGAGTTCCTTCAGGCAGATTTTCCAGGGGGAGCGTGTTTCCTATCTTTACCGGTGCATTTTCGCCTATACTTATACGTTCACCGATCGTTATCGACTCAGGAGCCAAGATATGCCCTTTCACTCCGTCTTCGAACTTCACTTTTGCTAGAGGTGCAGTTCTCGCACAGTCAAAGATTATATCTATAACTTTTCCATGTATAGTTTTACCAGCTTTCGGGTATCTAATTTTATATTTATACCTGTGAGACGGTGCTTTATACACACTACTGGATCCTTTTCTCTGGGATCTTGTTCTGTGGCCCATTTAGAACACCCCTATCTTCGTGGCAACTTCGTCTGCAAGATACTCCTCTTTCAATTTTACGTACGCTTTCTTTCTTCCATCTGGGAGGATCATCGTATTTACCTCAGCTACTTCCACTTCATATAGCTCTTCAACAGATTTTTTGATCTCTATTTTTTTAGCGTTTCTTCTTACTATAAAAGCAAGTTTATTTTCACTCTCCATCATTGTAACATTTTTTTCTGTAATAAGGGGGTAGGCTAGAATATCATAAGGATCCATTTATACACCTCCAAAAAGAGAATCTAATTCTTTAAAAGCAGATTTTGTCCAGATCACAAGACGTCCTGGTTCAGTTCCTGGAGCAAGATACTCTGCTCCGAGATTCCTTACCTGCACAACATCAACACCTGGATGATTTCTCGCTCCATAAAAAATACCTAAATTCTTAGATACAACTATCAAAGGGCCCTTTTTTCTTTTATATTTCCTTCCTCTCATCTTTCCTTTTCCTGCCCTTATCTTCTTCTTTTTAGCTCTGAGAATATCCTCCCATATACCCAGGGTTTTGAATATCTCTCTTGTGTCCGATGTTTTCTTCACCTTTTCAAACTTGTCTTCTACAACTAAAGGTAGTTCTTTTACATTGTCTATTTTATGTCCTCTGGCAAGAACAACGTCTCTGTCTGACGTAAAAGCTATAGCAGAAGCTATGGCAAATCTTCTCTCCTTTTTATTTATCTTTTCTTTGTATTTTTTTTCAACTTTCGGAGGGAAAGCCTTTCTTCCGCCCACGGCAGATGTTACAAAAGCTGCTCTTCTCGGACCTGATTTCATTCTCGGTACCCTCGATATCCCTCTGTTCTTTCCAGGCGACTCTGCAGATGTTCTTTTTCCGGCTTCTACGTATGTCCCGTAAGGCTGGATTCTGTGAGTAATACTTGCCAGAACAGCTCTCTTTATTAAATCTTCCCTTTTTTCAGTATTAAATACTCTTGGGACTTCAATTTTTTCAATAATTTCTCCATCTAAAGAATAAACGTTAATTTGGGACATTTATCCACCCTGTTGAGATCTTGTAGAGATAAAAGTTATTTTTGGAGCTCCTTTTGGGAGATGAATAGGTTCTCTTATACATGTCCTCATTCTAACTAACCTTTTTTTACTCCCTGGAACGCTTCCCTTCACAACAGCATACTCGTTCTTCAAAACTCCATAATTCAAAAACCCCCCTTTTGGTGTTATGTCCTGAGAATCGATCTTTAAAATCCTTTTATTGTACTCAGTTCTTTTGCTGTAGCCCATCTGCCCGGCCATGGGCACCGTCCACATAGTTCTCCTAGGTTTCCACGGCCCTATACTGCCCACGTGTCTTTTCGCATCATTCGTTTTTCGATTCTGAATCTTGACACCCCATCTTTTTACCTGTCCCTGGAATCCCTTTCCTTTCGTAATGGCTATTACATCAATGTAATCTCCGTCATTGAAAACCTCTTTTATACCGATCTCTTTTCCCAGGATACTCATGCAGTATTTTATTTTCTCTTCCACATCCTTTCCTCCTATACCTATCTCCATTATCTCAGGTTTCTTTTTGAATCCTACCTTTCTTGGCGTTGTTGCAGCTATGATCCTCACATCATCAGGTTTTAAAGTATCAATCTTAACTTCTTTCTTTTTTTTGGGGTTGCTGATCTTCCTTTCCACATCCTTGATAGGTTCTGCCCACATCTCTTTCAATACCTTTCCCTCTCTGTAGAATCTTACACCGGCTATATACACGGGAGGGGTCTCTACTATCGTTACAGGTATCTGTAACTCCTTTCCTTTTGTAATCGCATGTACTCTGTCATCTACTTTAAACACGTGCGTCATCCCGGCTTTGTATCCCGGGAAATCCAAGAGTTTGCATTTTTCGATCTTCGGCCAACTACTTATCCTTGGATAAATTCTCTTTGCTCTTTTTCTTGGAGTGTAAGCAAGTGATCCTCTTCTCGGTCTGTGACCTTTTCCACTAGATGTACCCATAACTCTAACCTCCATTAATCTGGAAAAATGAGAAATGATGTTTCTGCTACATCATTCCTTAAATATGTATTAGCTTCATATGCTTTTTATATACTCAGCCATTTTACTTTTTCCAGAATGCCTTTAAATATCTTTCGTTCATACTTCTCAAGCTTATTGTGTTATATGCTTTCTGATTTCTACAATTTTAACTTTAAATATCAATGTTTCTCCAGCCAGAGGATGATTTGTATCCACCACAATCTCTTTTTCATTTATCTCAATTACCTTGCCGCTTCCATATTCTGTATACATCATGTCCCCAACTTTAAGGGTCCCTGTGTCCAAAGTTATAATGAATTTTCCATCTTCCTCTTTTACAGATGCGGCTCCATTTTTTGTATTCAGTTTTGGTTCAAAGATTCTTTCGATCGTGAAACTTTCTTCAGTTTCATTAACTAATTTTGCTTTGAAATATTCCAGAACTAGCTCTTCATTAACAGTTTTCTGTTTTATTTTGACGTTACCTTCTAGTGTTATCTCTAAAATATCAGCTTTTCCATACTCTGTATTAATTTCCCCTCCTACTAGCGGCTCTCCATATTTTTCTTTGAACTCTTTTTCTGGAATATCTCTTTCTTTCATTACAGTTTCTTCTATGAGAACTTCGTCTACTATCTTTATATGTTTTACCTTTTCTTCTTTATAATCTCCGTATGCTTCTTCTGGAGTTAGTTTTATCGTTTTTTCTTCACCTACCCCCATTCCTAAAAGCTGTTCTTCAAAAGCTTTTAAAAGTTCGACTTCCGCATACTCAACAGAGTTTATTTTTAATGGATCATATTTATATTTTTTCTGGAAACTCTCTGCTTTCTTCGTGGAGTTATCGTCTGCGATATCTCTATAAGTTGTATCAAATACCTCTCCATTCTCGAGTTTTCCTGTATAATCGACAAGAACTTGATCTCCCTCTTCAATGATCCATTCCTTATCATATTTTACCAGTTCCTCTATCTTTGCTTTCATTTTTATATATTTTAATATTTTTACTTTTATTTTTTCATCTGTTAGATCTACGATCTCTACGGGTAAATACTGCCCGTACATATTTATGATGGTAGTTATACCAATCTCTGGATCGTGTTTGATATATATTTTGTTTTCTTCCTTGTTTATCTCTTCAACTACAGCCTTTCCATATTTTGAGTAGAACTCTTCTCCCACTTTTGAGACAAACTCTATATAAACATTCTCTTCATCTATCTTAGTTACTACTGCTTTTCCAAAGGCAGTGTCTATTATTTCTCCTTCTTTCGGCGTTTTAAAGACCTGAGTGAACTGTGATATGGTCATAGATGCATTCAAGTCCGTACTTTCAACTCTGTTAAGCTCTGTAATTTCAGGTATCTCATAGTACGGAGTTGGATCCCCACTTATGAAAATATCTTCACTTCGGATATTGAATGTTACCGTATCCTCAACTTTTTTGCCTAAGAAGTGCTTATCTATCTTCTCCAATGCTTTTTCAAGACCTTTGTCGTACACATACCCTACCCTATATTTAAGAGGATTGTATTTGTGCGAATCATCCAATTCTGTCTCCCACGTAGCATTTTCATCAACGATGCTGGAAAAGAATGGATATTCATTTTCGTATACCCCTATATAATTTATAATTATTGTATCTCCCAGTCCAGCAGTATTTTCCCATTCTTTCTTTACTTCGCTATAATTATAAAATAGAAAACAACACAGAACTATTATAAAAACTATCAATCCTGAATAAATGATCTTTCTTTTCCGATAAAGGAAACTCCTCTGACGCTTTTTTCTCTCTATTTTTTTCTGCAGTTTTGTTTTTCTTTCTTTTTTTCTTTTTATTTTGTCTTTTTTCTTTGCCACATAATCACCTAATTACAAGATTATCAACATAAATAAAAACTTTGTTCTGTGAACCTTATAAAATCTCAAAAAGATCAGGAATAGGTTTAATATTTCACAGTTCATTTATGGACCATACAATTATATGTTCTCCATCTCAGGTTTCAATACATTTCCAAGCATACAATGGCATTGAAAAATTAGTCGTTTTCATTTTCTAAAATTTTTTTAAGATTTTCTCCCTCTTCCTTCGTATGTTTTTTACCAACCTCAATTAAAGTATCCATTCCTTTGTATTCTGAGTATTTTACTAATTTACGCATAATTCTTTCAGCTCTTACATAACTTATAGCAGTAAAAACAGAATTTGAGCCTTTAGGTTCAATTTGCCATTCAAAACCAGGAGACACTAACGATGTAGGAAAAGAATATTTGAATACAATTTTTCTATTTGGAACGACTTCAACAACGGTTCCTTTGAATTTTTTTATTTTTCCCATCACATATTCTTCGGCATAAAAGGTAGAACCCACTTCCATTGGTTTTCCTTTAGTCCACTGGAATATAATATGGTCTTCAGGATGCCAAGTTTTATAATTTTGTTCAAGGTTAGTGAAAAATTCCCAAATTTTTTCAGGTGTTATATTTATTTCTATTGAATCTTTTAATACTAATTGTTTAAACAATGCCATATATTTGCCTCCAATATAACTTTGATACTTTATCAAACTCATGGCATTTTACTAGGGATGTGAATTTACTTTTATTATTGTTTGTAGGCATACTCAATTTCATGTAACGGCTGGTGTGTATCTGAAGTTCTGAGCGTGGCGAGGAATTTGGGCGGAGGTGCGAAGCACCGAAGCCAGATAAGCTCTGTTAGGCGAAGTCGTAAAATTTTCTGTTCCAAAACCATTTCAAGCATCTGTTATCATCCTTTTTATTGCTTTAAAGTCCGAATAGAGAGGATATGAATAGTAACGCCAATAGCTATTAGAATCAAAATGATCCTGACAAAAAGAATATGAACGATAAAAACAGCTGAAAATATTATTGTGATCCATAACAAAGAAACGGATAAAATTTTTACTTTTAATGGAACTCCTTTTTTTTCTTGATAATTTTTAACGTAATTCCCAAACCATTTATTATTTAAGATCCAATTGTAAAATCTTTTTGAACTTCTAACATAGCATGCAGCAGCAAGTAAAAGAAAAGGAGTAGTAGGCAAAAGGGGCAAAAATATTCCAAGAACTCCGAGCCCTACAAAAAAGGTTCCTGCGATAATCAATACCCACCTAATCAATCTATTCGATATTTTGTTTATCTGATTGGAACCATCACTACATTGCATTTCATCATTTTTTCCCATAATAACTCTACTATTCGATTTCGCCTAACTTGTTCATATACGCAATGCGTATATACTCATTTTGAGCGAATATTTTTATTTCTATATAGTTTTTCTATCTTTATAAATTTTTTCACGTTGACAGCCCATTTCACTAACATTTTGCGGATAAAAAAAGTTACTGAAGATATTTGGACGAACGAAATCGTTTATCCATTGTAATATTTCCTAGAACACCCAAAAGTATATTCCAACTAATAACAAATAAAGGAACATTCCTCACGATTCATCTTCACGAAGTATAATCTCACAAAACAGACTCGATTCATCTATTTCTGTGATTCGTGCATCGAGATTCAACTCCGCGGTCAATGACAAAAACTGGTGAGGCAGGAATGTTGTCGCCGTGAAGCCATCTTTGCATACGATTATTCCATCTCGCGTCTTTTCGTAGTCTATTTCCCCCAAAAGTCCAGTCCCCGACTGCAGTTGAAACCATTTCAATCTATCTTCCCAGAATTTGTCGGAATAGCTCGAAAAGAGGACAGTTCCGCCCGGTTTGGTCACGCGAACACTTTCTCGGATTAAATCGTACGGATTCACATGGAATGCTGAAATTCCATTCTGGATACAGACGACACAGTCGAAAACTCGGTCGCAGAAAGCGAGCTGAACTGCGTTCATATTCAGTAAGCTACAATTGGAGACGTTGGCGAGCATTTCACGCCCGAGAAATAAGCTGGCAAGAGAAGTGTCAATACCGATAATCAATCTGGCTTTTGAAGCGAGTTGGGGAAGTATTCGTCCATAGCCACATCCAAGTTCCAGAACTATGTCGTTGGGATGGATCTTTTGCAGGACATGGTTTACTTCCGCTTCCAAGTATTGCTTAACTCGGGGTGGAGCAATTTCGTAACACTTCATCAATTTTTTAGCAGAAAGCTTATCTTCGTAATAGTTACCCATATTATTCCCTAAGATGGTATCGCTTCATCTGCGTTTCAATTGCCTGAATAAGTTCTTCAGGCTGTTGAGAACCAATGAGAAGTTGTTTACCATCTAAAAATTTCAACTGCACGCCTCCATTGCCATTTACATTGTACGCCTTTCCATTCTTTCCATATCGAATACCCCACCCACCGTAATCTCTTATCGGATTGTACGTTTGAACTTTGTAGTGGTTAATCTCCTCAAATGATATTTTCTGATGACTCAAGAAGGAATAACGTATGAATATACCATCATCTCGTACCTCTGTTACCACCTTCAATGCATAAAAAAGATAGAGAAGACCGATTCCTAGCAAAAGCATGAATGATCCAAAGATCGCCAATCCAGTATCTGACATAGGCTTGCTTCCCCACGGCTGATCAAAAACAAGTTGATTGAGCATTCCATACCCAAAGAGAACAATGAGAAGCAGTGATATGGGGAGTATTAAGGCCCATATCCATACCTGTCGAAATCGTTGCACTTCACGAAAGTATACCTCGTTACTTTCATTCATAGTAACCTCCTTTGCCATAATTATTACTTTTAACCTTTTTATATTTTGCTCTACATTGGTTTTAAGTCTTTCTTTTGCCTGTTAGAGATATTCAATTAGAAGCTCTATTATTGAGTTTTCAGCAGATACAAGCTCTTCATGTAATGTAGAGTTTGAAACTCCGACATCACCTGCAATCTTTTTCAACGTGGTTTTTCTTGGATAATTGTAGTATCCCATTGAATATGCTTTTTTCAGTACTTTCAGTTGTTTTTCTGTTAACCTCTTCCTTATTTTGTCAAGACTCAGGAAAATAGAAGACTCGGGATCCTGAAATTTATGCACGCTTTCTATTCTAACCTCAGAGTATTTTTTTAGTTCATTGATTACATTTTTTAAAGTATCTCTGTCAGGGACCAATATCTTGTAATGTTTTGCACCGTTCATGGTGTATATCGGATTTGGCAGGAGATAAAAACAGCTATTTTTTGCAAGTACTTTATGCACCCTGTACTTGTTTTCACAGTTGCATACTGCCTCAACTATTATCTCATTTTCTTCTTTGGAAACTATATTAAGTTCAACTATACTCTTATCTTTGAGGGCATCTCTATAGGCATCCATCAAAATATTTTTACCTTTAAAACTCCATCTGCTCAGCCCTTTTTCTTCCTGTATGGAAAAGACCTCCATTTTTAGTTCTTTATATTTTTCAGATATTTTCTGGGCCCAGCAGCCTTTCGGTTTTATCATGAATCCAGCTTCAAGCATATCCGGATATATTCGGAAAAACATTTAAAGGTTTCGCTGCAAACATAGTGGCATGTTGAATGTAATATTAGGTACTCAATGGGGAGACGAAGGCAAGGGGAAGATAACAGATTTCTATGCTAAAAAAGCGGATATTGTCGTGAGATTTCAGGGTGGAAACAACGCGGGTCACACAGTGATCGTCGGCGAAAAGGTTTACAAGTTCCATATAATTCCGTCAGGATCTGTGGAAGAAAAGATACTTGTACTGGGAAACGGTGTCGTGGTGGATCCAAAGATCCTTCTTGGAGAGATAGAGGCTCTGGAAAATGAAGGAAAAACAGTCAATTTATACATAAGCGAGAGAGCTAACGTTATCATGCCGTATCATAAGATAGAAGACGAGATTCATGAAAATCTGAAGGGAAACTTAAAAGCTGGAAGCACGAAAAGAGGAATAGGCCCTTGTTATGCCGATAAAATAGCGAGATTCGGAATTAGATTTGTAGATCTTATCGATGATGAAGTCTTCAGGGAAAAACTTTCTATAATACTTCCAATGAAAAACAAGATCTTCAAAGCATTTGGAAAGGAATCTTTGAACTATAACCAAGTATATGAAGAGTATTATAACTATGGAAGAATATTTAAGGAATATATTACAGATACGTCTCTTTTGTTAAATAAATTTTTAAACGAGGGTAAAAACATTCTCATGGAAGGTGCACAAGGAACACATCTAGATATAGATCACGGTATATACCCATATACCACTTCTTCACACACCATAGCGGGAGGAGCATGTATAGGTGCCGGAATACCTCCTCAAAAAATAGGAAAGATTGTGGGAGTTGTAAAGGCGTATACATCCCGAGTGGGTACCGGTCCTGTTCCCACGGAGCTTGAAGACAAAATAGGAGAACATTTAAGAGATATAGGTAAGGAATACGGGACTACCACAGGAAGGGCGAGAAGATGCGGGTGGCTAGATCTTGTTATGGTAAGATATGCTCATAGGATAAACGGACTTACAGGAATTGCGTTAACAAAGTTAGACGTACTCTGCGGACTCGAGAAAGTGAAAATAGCTGTAGCTTACGAATACAACGAGAAAAAAATAGAGGAGTTTCCTGCAAACATGAAAGTTCTTAGTAAATGCAAACCTATATACAAAGAATTTGAAGGCTGGGGAGAGTTCGACAAAGAAAAAATAAAAAAAGAAGGATACAAAGGTCTTCCAGAGCAGGCAAGAAACTACGTGGAGTTTATATCTAAATTCATAGGAGTTCCAATCTCTCTGATATCTTACGGGCCCAAAAGAAGTGAAACAATACTCTTAGAAGAGCTGTTTTGATGAAACCGTCAGAGCTTACAATGGCAGCTCTTTTTGCTGCTCTGACTGGTATCGCTGCCCAGTTTCAGATACCTATAGAGATGGTACCTGTAAGCCTTCAAACTCTCTTTGTTCTTTGTGCCGGAGGGATCCTTGGAAGGAAAGGTGCTATTTCTATGATAATCTACCTTTTCATGGGTATAGTTGGAATGCCTGTTTTTGCAGGAGGAAAAGGAGGTATCGGGGTCCTGATGGGTCCGACAGGAGGTTATGTGATTGGCTTTATTTTCGCAGCGTATACTGCCGGGTTTTTGATAGAAAAGAAAAAGAATATGTTAATCTCTATGATAGTCGCAAGCTTTGTAATATACATTTTCGGATTGCCGTGGCTGTGTCTTTTTGTAGGGAGCATTGAGAAAGCCTTTTTGATAGGGATGTTACCTTTTATAATAGGAGATATTGCCAAGTCTTTCGGAGCTTACTTAACTACAAAAGAGGTAAGGAAGTACTATTCTTTGTATTGAATTTTTATGCATTGGTTTCATTGTTAATATTTTACTCTATCGAAAGATATAAAAAGCTCATTGGAGTATAATAGAATGGGATGAGAGCATGAAAAAACAATATAAAAATCATATCTTGGCATTCCTTTTAATTTTTCTCCTCAGTTTTTATGTTATTTCTGTATATCAAAACTGTCAAGAAAAACAGAGTTTTAAAGAGGGGCACGAATCTAATTTGAAAAACCAATACAAAATAATATCTGAACTAGAAAATGAGCCGCCTCAAGAGTATTTTATCATTGAGAAAATCAGTAGTGGAGCTATGTATGTAAGTAAAACATACTATTCTGAATTAGAACTTGTTAGTTCAAACAATGTCTCTTCTCTGATACCTTTTAAGTCAGCAATTATAATAAGAGGAACTATGAACTATACCTGCCAATTAACTTCCTGCATCGGAGATGCTTTTGTGAACTATAAGAGTAACTTAGCTGAACATATTCACATCTTTGAAGACGAGAATAATATCAAAACAGAAGATTGGAATGAAAAACACTGGAAAGAGTTTCTGGAACCCTTAAGCAAAGAACTTCCAGATTTTGAAGATGTACATAAATATCTCAAAAATGAAGAAGAGTTAGAAAAGATGATCAAAATTCATACAAATATTAAAGCTCTGAAAGGATTTAATGACAGATGTGTGGAAAGATACAAGACTAATATAGAAAATGATGAAACAGATAAGGCTTTATTCAACCTGAAAGCTCTAAAATCTATAAATAACCTTGTAAAAAATGGTGGAGAACTAGAAGCTCTTGAATCTTTGAATAGCCTTGTAGGAGAAGAGGAAAGATTGACATATCCTGAAGAAACATCTTTAATAGGAGAATACTTCGGTTTAATAAAGCAAAATTTAAAATGTTCAATTCCGATAGCACTGGGAGTATGGATAGTTTATATTATTTTTTATAAATTGATAGAAAAGAGAGCATGAAAAAATCCATCCTCAACTTTAAATATACAAAAAACAAGTTTCTCTATGCTACAGATAGATAAAGAAAAACTCTTAAAAGAACTGAGAAAATTAAATCCCAAAAAAGTGGGACTCCAGTTCCCCGAAGGTCTTAAGTCTAAGGCTATTGAAATAGCTGATCTTCTAAATTATGAAGTTTTTATTTATGGTGGTAATACGTACGGGGCGTGTGATGTAGCAGATGAGGAACTTAGTTTCTGCGACTGTTTGGTCCATTTCGGACATGCAGAGATTCCTCTGAAGTTTAAAATACCTGTAATATTCATGGAGGTATTTGATGATATCGATCTTATCCCTTCTTTAAAAAGAAATCTTAAATATCTAGAAAAAAAAGGAAAAAACATAGGACTGGCAACTACAGTTCAGCACATACCGCAACTGAAAAATGCAGAAAGCTTTTTAAAAAGTAGTGGATTTAATGTCTATACAGGCAAAGGCATGGAAAGAATAAAGTATGATGGCCAGGTTTTGGGCTGCAATTTTTCAGTGTGCACGAGCATTGAGGATAAAGTTGATTATTTCCTCTATATAGGAACTGGATACTTTCATCCCCTTGGCATAAGCCTCAATACAGGAAAAGAAGTATTTCTCATAGATCCATATACAAAAAAAATAGAAAATTTGGAATATGAGAAAACAAAACTTCTAAAAAAAAGGTATGCAGTTATAGAAAAGGCGAAACATGCAGGAAAATTTGGTCTCATCGTTTCGACTAGAAAAGGACAGTTCAGAATGAAAGAAGCGTTATATATCAAAAAAGAGCTGGAAGACTTAGGGAAAAAAGCTTATATCTTTTTAACAAGGGAGATAAGTCCTGAGGAACTTAGAGGTTTTAATCTGGATGCCTACGTCATCTGTGCCTGCCCCAGGATAGCGATAGACGATCAATCCAGATATGAAAAACCTATATTAACAGTAAGTGAGGTAAGTTTAATAAGTCAAACAAAAGAATACGAGTTTGATGTAATAGGAGGTATTTAAATGACAAAGAAAAATGGAGAATTCGTTCTCCCGGGAGATCTTCTGGGAGTAAGTGAAGAGTTTATTCCGGGGTATGGTGCGTATGAAGATGGAGGCAAGGTCTATTCCTCGATAGCAGGGATTGCAAACCTGGATTTTGAAAAAAAGAAGGCTTTTGTTGATCCTCTAACAGACGTTCCGCCAGTGCCTAAAGAAGGGGACATAGTGCTCTGTGAGGTAACGGGTATTAGAGAAAAAATAGCAATGGTGGAGATCATTGCATTAAAGAAAAACCCTCAAAGAGCCCTAGCCGCTTCTCCAATGGCAAGGATATATATATCGCAGACTAGTAGAAGATATGTGACAGATATCTCGCGCGAGTTCAAAACTGGCGATCTCGTTAGAGCTAAAGTAGCTAATGTAAAAAGAACACCTATCGAGCTTTCCACAGTTGAAGAGAATCTTGGAGTGATAAAAGCTTACTGCTCCAAATGCAGACATCCTCTGGAAAAAAAGGATAATAAACTTGAATGTCCTAACTGTGGCAATACAGAGTTTAGAAAGATAGCTTCAGATTATAGGAAAGGAGTTTTTTGAGGTGAAAAAATGGAGATAGAAATATTAAAATCTCAAAAAAATGAACTGGAGTTCAGAATTATCGGGGAAGATGATACATTTGCAAATCTTTTGAGAAAAATTCTGCACGAGGATAATCACGTAAGTTTTGCAGCATACAGGATAGTCCATCCGTTAACAGAGAGGGACAAACCAATATTCAAACTCGTCACAGATGGAAAAGAATCACCTGTAAAGGTATTGACAAAGGCAGCAAAAAAAACAAAGACTCTTGCAAAAAAATTTAGAGAGGAACTTGTAGATAAGGTATAAAAATGTCACTGGAAAAATTTGGGGACTCCTTTATAAATTTTATTTATTCATTAGCTAAATCGCAGGTTCTAGGAGAATACGATGGGATAAAGGTTCCAAATTCCTGTTTAGCTGAAGCGCTTACGCTCTCGGAAGTTGAGTCTCCAAGGAGGAGTGATAAACACAAGAAAGGTGATTTTGTAGAGAAAATAGTTGCAAAATCATGGATAGACAGAAAAATAACAGAAGAAGAATGTGTTGAGATAATAAAATCAGCGATCATGAAATACGATTTAAAAGAGAGAAATGAAGAAAGAAGAGCGATAATTGAAGGTTTTAAAGATCTTTTAAATGAAATAAAAAAAAGAGGTTAGATCTTTGGTTTTCTTGGAAGTCCACCGGGTTTTGAAGGCTTAGGCTTAGCTTTTTCTTCTTCGAAAGGCTCTTTTCTTTTTGGAATCATTGGAGATATCTTCTTTGTCCTAAAGAGAAAGAATAGAACTACCAAGACCGCTACTATGGCTACGGCATAGTACTTCAATTTATTGCTTGGCGGCTTCTCTTCCGAGATCGTAGCGGATTCTTCCACAGTTTGATCTGCAACTACATCTTTTGTAAACGATTTGTCTATATATCCTGCCTTTGTGAGTCTTATCGAGTGTCCACCTTCTTCTATGTCTTCTATGAGCAGTATTCCATCTTCATCGGTCTTACCTTTCATCTCGTTATCAACGAAAACATTTACATCCGGAATAGAATTTTCCTTTTCATCTTTGACAGTTATTTTCAAACTTCCCCTTTTTACTGGAGGAGGTGTTGTTACAGTTCCTGAGGAGAGGATAATACTCTTTGTGACTGTCTGTCCTCCGAAAACATCCACTTCCACTGTTTCCGTATTGTATCCCTCAAGATTTACTTCTATTGTGTATTTACCGCTATCTAATTGAAATGACGCTTCTCCGTTCTCTGCAGTTTTCTCTTCTACAATATCACCATTAAGTTTGATCTGCACCGTGGCATCCAGCTTATTCTCGTCTTTATCATGTATCGCTACAGTAAGTATACCCTTTTGTGACTGCATTTCGAGCGTTTCTATATTGTACCTTTCTTTAGGTTTGACGCTAAATACGCTGGATTTGAACTTCTCGTAGCCTTCCATCTCTATCTCGATATAATAACTTCCTGGTGCTACACTGTCTATCGTAAATCCTTTGTTAGATGATGTTACACTCGTAACGAGAGTACCCTCCTGTGTATACAGTTTTACAGTAGCCCCGACAACAACTTTTCCCAACTCATCGGCCACTACACCATATACTGACCCCGAAATGCTTATCGTTATCGGGTTTGTTTTTGGTGAATCGAGTGTTTGGCTGAGAACTACCCTTACTTTTTGATCTTCGTATCCGACAACACCTATTTCATACGTATGTCCTATCTCTACTTCTATAATGAAGTTTCCGTTAGTATCGGGTGCAGTTGTTTCATAGGGAGATGTCTTTCCATCCTGATATGCAATCACCTGGTACGGCACGGTGTTATCATCGAAATGGATAGTTCCAATAATGAGGTCATAGCCTTTTTTGTAGAGTTTTACAATTTTTTCTGTATCCGCACCCAGTGTTATAGTTTCTATGTATCCTGCTCCCGTCCCGTCATCGTAATTTTCTTTCTCAACTCTAACGTTATATGTTCCTGACTGCAGAGAGAATGTAACCTTTCCCTGCGAATCTGTTGTTTTTTCGAGTGACTCTACTTTTACCTGTGCCCCGTCTATGGGTGCGTTCTCAAAAGCATCTATAACTATAAAACTCAAGTTATATCTAGTTTTTATGACAGCGGTGAACGTTTGATCCCCTGTAACATTTATAGTTTCTGTATAGGTTGAGAATCCAGATTTTTCCACCTTTAGAGTATAATTACCGCTCTCAATATCGTTGAATAGTACTTTACCCTGCGAATCCGTAGTATCACTCATCGCAGCCCCTACTGTCGGTGTAAGAGTAACTTCGGCTCCTTCTATTACGTTATTACTTGCATCTTTTACAAGTATAGTAACATCGTTCTTTTTTGTGGATGAAAGTGTTATAGGTATAGTGGTATTTCCAGTTATATCATAAACATCCGAGTAAGAAGTATAATCCTCCTTTGTGACGTTAAGGCTGTAAGTTCCATTCGGTACATTCTCAAAGATAGCCTTTCCTTCTGAGTTAGTTGTCATTGTGTTCGTACCCAGTTTTACAGTTGCTCCCGCTATTGTGTCTCCAGTTGTAGATTTCACGATTATGGTGACTGTATTCTGTCCGGGAACACTTATTATTACCAACAGTGGCTCTGAAAATTCACTTACATTTCCAGCCCTGTCAGTTGCCCTGACTCTCCAGCGGTAAGCAGCATTTTCCATACTTACTGACGGTATATAATACGTTACAAAAAGATCTGTTATTGTCGTTGCCTCTGAGAACATAGTATCTGAGGCATACGTATACTGGAATGTGTATTTCTCAACGCCAGACCCTGAATCTGTGGCTCCCGGCCATTCGAACTTTGGGGTGTTGTCTTCAGAACTACCTCCGTTCGGAGGAGACCATCCTGTTGCAATGCTTGGCATAGTAGGTGGAGTTTTATCAATTATAAATGACCACACATCAGACCATGCGCTTTCTATGTCTTTAGAGTTTATGCACTTTACTCTCCATTCATACTCACTTTCCTCTAGCGGCGAGCCCACTGTATAACTTGTGTTTGTGTTTCCTATGAGTATCCTCTGTTCAGCATTTTCCCAGTTCTGCGTGGTCTTTTTGTACTGTAAGATATACGTGGAGGCGTCTGATACAATTTGCCACTCGAATGTAGGTGTTGTATCTTTTATTGCAGAATTATCTGAAGGAGATAATAGCTCTGGTATCTCCGGTGCTACAGCACCTATTGTAAACTTAAAGTAACTGGAGTATGGTCCGCCATTTGCAGAAGCTCTCCAGTAGTATGTACCGTCTTCAAGATCGTACGTCATTGCATATGTAACATTTATCCCACCAGTATTAAACCCTGAACTTATTGTGAACGTGCTTGCAGGGGGGAATGAAGAAGATGTAGATATCTGAAGACTGTATTCTGTTGCCCCCTGGATCTTCGTGAACTCAAATGTTGGTTTTGATTCTGTTATTTCAGCATTATCTGGTGGAGAGATAAGATTCGGAATGTTCTTGTTGACTTCAAGCGTATTGTACTCCGAGTACCCTGTGGAGAGGTCTGTCTTTACTCTCCAGTAGTATGTACCATTAGGAAGGCTTTCACTTAGTAAAAGCTCATATTGTGTACCTGATACAGTTTTTTGAAGAACTGTAGTTCCAAAACTTGGACTTTCAGATATCTGTAGTGTATACGAAGTAGCATAAGGTACTGAGCTCCATTCAAAAAGTGGAGTGGAATCGTTTGTTGTTATATTATTTGCTGGAGATATCAGATTGGGAATAGGAAATACATTAAAGCTTCTTATGCTAGAAGAAAGGCTTATATTTCCTGCATTGTCTACAGCATAGACTCTCCAGTAGTATGTGTCTTCATTTAACTGTTCTCCCGATGTTATTGTATAGGATGTGCTCGTAAGATTTGCCTTTGTTATTGTACCAGTTCCTATGAAACTGTCATTTGGAGAAACCTGCAGGGTATAACCTTTAATTCCAGATCCTGAATCAGAGGCAGCGTTCCACTGCAGTGTCGGCCTGACATTATTTATCGTTGCTCCATTTGCAGGTGAGTTCAACGTGGGGGCAGAAGGTTTTTGAGTATCGTAGATTATAGAGAATTGTTTAGGATCTGTAGAATTAGCTGTGTCTTTTGTGACTATTCTCATTATAGTTATCTGTCCCGAGGCAGTAAGATTCTGGACTTTAGCGTTTACTGTAATTGTAAGGGTCTCTCCGACCTCTATTCTGTACCCCGGACTATTTGGGGTCCCTGTTGCGGATAAATGATCTCCAGCTATGGTAAAATTCCAATTCGGCGCAGTAACACTTGAGTAATAAAATTCCCTATTACTGTCTCCCGTGGTATTTTCAAATTTTATCTCTTTAATGGGGTCTCCTGATGTATTGTAAACTATTACAGAGTAATCTATATAGCCTGTTGTGTTTATCGCTTCAGGATTTACTGTTACGTTACTTAAATGAGTTGCACTTAAAAATGTTAAAGATGTCAGTATTATTGAAATCAGGAAAAAAGCTTTTTTATTCATATTTGTCATCCTCCAATTTTTCAATAACTTTTTCAAGAAATTCCTGCCAGTTCTTGGCATGAAGCTTACCTTTAAGCTCTACTGCTTTAAAATATAACCCATCCGGGATATTTTTGAATGTTATGTTTTTCATATCTTGCCACCTTTGCTTTAAATACTGTATATGATAGTAATAATGTTTATCCTTTAAATAGTTTTCGGTCGGCAGTATTGATTATCAACGTTTATGAGTTTTTTGTTCAAAGCTTTGTATTACTATATGTGCCGATGTTTTCTCAATACCCCTTATTGAGTTGATTTCATTGAGAGTTCTGTCTAATTGTGACTTATTTACGCTTACTATGGCATCTATTTCCCCAGTGACCCTGAATATCTCTGCAGATTCAATTTTTTTTAATTTTTCAAAAGCTTCTTTCCTTAAATTAGGTTTTATTTTGATAAAGATGTAAGATTTACCATCATCTTTCTCCAAGTACTTTACTGCTCTATCGGTGAGATCTATAAACTTTCTGCCAGTCCTGATAAATTCAAGCCCCTTTAATTCTCTTAAATGATTATTTAAAGCCTGTCTTGTAATTCCTAACTCTTCAGAGATTTTCTCCTGCGATTTTTTCACTGTGTAAACATCTATCTTTTCGCTTTCGTCATAAAGCTTTTTTAAGATCTCGTACTCTCTTTTAGTTAACATACTATCACCTTTACCTTTACATTGTAAATGTATACATGTATTCTTTTTAAATGTTTTGAGATACAGGTCTATTAATTAGTTATTAGCATAACGTTGAGATTAAGCGAAGTGCCGAAGGTAATTTGGCAAGACGGAGTTGAGCAACAGTAACTATATTTTATCAACAACACTTAAAAAGAATTCTTTATCTTTTCTGTGTGTAAGCAAATCAGCAACTTTATCTTTTTCGATCCATTTAGCTTCCGGATTTTTTGGATCGATTGGTTTTAGAACTTCTTGGTCTGTTTTAAATAAAAACATGAAAATTGTTTTTAATTCTGATTTATCGTCTCCACCATTCAAACTAATTTTATATCTCTGATAACTGTCAAGTTCTTTAACTAATTCCAAACGATATATTCCAGATTCTTCATAAATTTCTCTCCTGGCGGCATCCAGTTTATCTTCACCATAATCAATATGACCCTTGGGCAATGACCAAGAATTTCCATTCTGGTTTACAACAAGTACTTTATCTTTATTGATTACAACACCCCCCGCACTTTTAGTTTGCTTCATGATTTCAAAGGAAGAGAGTTCACTTTAAATAATTTTTGTTACAGAGAACCAAACTTTTTTTAAGTACCGTAACAATGTACTCTCATGATAGACATGAAAGGAAAAAACCTGGTGAGTGTTCACGATTTGAGCAGAGAAGAAGTAGATCAGATTTTTAAAACTGCCGAGTATCTAAAAATGAAAAAAAAGACAGGTGAAAAATGTGAGATATTAAAAGACAAAACTTTAGCCATGATCTTTGAAAAACCGTCTCTACGAACTAGAGTAACGTTTGAGACGGGCATGTCACAATTAGGTGGTCACGCTATTTATTTGGCTCCAACAGATATTCAGATGGGTAAAAGAGAACCTGTTTATGACGTGGCAAGGAATCTCTCCCGATGGGTTGATGGGATAATGATAAGAACATTTTCCAATGATATAGTCGTAGAGTTAGCTGAGGAGTCTAAAGTCCCTGTAATAAATGCTCTTTCCGATTTACTTCATCCATGTCAGAGCTTGGCAGATCTCTTTACCGTTTACGAGAAAAAAAGAGTATTGAAAGGGTTAAAACTTGCATACATCGGCGATGGAAACAATGTATGCAACTCGCTAATGTTTACTTCGGCAAAATTAGATGTGAAAATGAGTATTGCCTGTCCAGACGGATATGAACCGAGTAAAGAGATAGAAAAACTTGCAAAAGAAGAGGGATTAGAATTGACGATAACAGAAAGTCCTGAGAAAGCGGTGAAAGAAGCAGATGTTATCTATACAGATGTCTGGACGAGCATGGGACAGGAATCTGAAAAAGAGAAGAGATTGAATGTATTCAGAAAATATCAAGTTAATATGGATTTAGTAAGGAAAGCAAAATCAGATGTTATTGTAATGCACTGTTTGCCCGCGCATTATGGCGAGGAGATAACAAAAGAAGTAATAGAATCGAAACACAGTGTCGTGTACGATGAAGCTGAAAACAGACTGCACGTTCAAAAAGCTGTAATGGCATTAACGATGTAGATTTTTATGCATTTGAGATTTAATTGCCGCTTCTGGATAGAGAATGAAAAAGGAGAGTACGTTCTTGGAGAAGGGAGCTTCATACTTTTAAAAGAAATTGAAAAAACAGGATCGTTGAGTAAAGCTGCTGAAAATCTAGGGATGAGTTATTCTTACGCATGGAGAAAGATAAAAAAAATTGAAAACGTAGTGAAAAATAGGATTGTGGAAAGTCACAGAGGCGGTAGAGAAAAAGGGCAAACTCTCCTGACAGATTATGGAAAGGATCTTCTATCTCTCTATAAAAAATTGGATGAAAAGATAAAAGATTTAAAGCTTGATGAGCAGATTATTAATAGATGAAAAAAATTCTAGATAAGTTAGGCGCCAAGATACTGAGAGACGAATCTCGTGGAGAATATTCATTGATCGAGTTTTCTCTCAATGAAGTTTATTACAGCAGAGTTAAAATGCTCGTGTATCCCAATAAAATAGTATTGGAGAGTCCCGTAGTCTATATAGAGAATCCAAACGCTTCTAAAGAATTATTTAATAAATATAAAAGTAATTTTGAAGAGGTAAAAACAGGAAAGGAGTATAAATACAAAAAAACTCTTCCAAAAGACACTCATCAGTTAATGGGGTATATCAAAAAACTCGTTAGAAGTTCATGCATAGTGGGATTAAATTATGAATTGAGATACTATCGTAAATACAAAGCAAGAGAAGCTGCAAATTTACTGGAAAAACATGCATACCCACTAGAATTCGATTAATATCTATTATAAATCCTATTTTCTATTTCCAGATGGTCAAGAATCTTTCCAACTACAAAATCGACCATATCCTCTATTCTTCTTGGTTCTATGTAAAAAGGTGGAGCTGCAGGAAGGATCAATACATTTTCCCTAGATAATTTTAACATATTTTCTAATACGATACTACTTAATGGGGTCTCTCTTATAGCGAGTATCATTTTTCTATTTTCTTTTAAAGATACGCTCCCTACTCTCGTAATTAAGTTATCACTGATTCCTGAGGCTATTTTTGACATTGTTGATATGCTGCATGGAGAAATAACAAAGGCATCAAAAAAATTACTTCCCGAAGCTACTTTGCTTTCCATTTCGTTATTACAATAAAATTCATCAGCTAAATTTCTTAAATAGTCTAAATTATAATTTGTCTCAGTATTCAACATATTTTCTGCTGTTTTTGAAACTATGAGGATAGTCTCCACTTTTTTTGATAAAAACTCTACGAGTTTCACTCCGTATATGATACCTGAAGCTCCTGTCATTCCAATTACGATCTTCATGATCATAAAAAAGCAGAGGAGAATAAATAATTATCTTTAAAAACTTTCTATTATAGGAGATACTATGAAAATAATTTTAAGTGAGAATGCGCCCAGACCTGTGGGACCGTATTCCCAAGCAGTAAAAGCAAACAGATTTTTATTCGTCTCGGGACAGCTGGGTATGGGTAGAAACGGAAACGTGAAAGAAACTATAGAAGAACAGACAGAGCAGGCGTTGGAAAATATAAGATCTATCCTTAAGGAAGAGAGTTTGGACCTTAAAAATGTCGTAAAGGTAACTATATTTTTGAAAGACATGGAAGATTTTGGAAAAATGAACTCTGTATACGAGAGATATTTCAAAACTCCTGCAAGAGCATGCGTTGGAGTAAACCTGTTTAAAAACTTTAAAATAGAGATAGAAGCTGTAGCATCTTATGAATAGAGTTTACATAGAAACTTACGGCTGTACGATGAATAGAGGGGACACAGAGATAATGATAGGATATCTTGGAGATCTTTACACCGAGGATATAGAAAAAGCTGACATTGTTATCATAAACTCGTGCGGAGTAAAAATTCAGACGGAAACAAAAGTTTTAAGGAGAATAAGAGAACTCTGTGACTCGAAGAGAGTTATAGTGGCAGGATGCCTTCCTAGAATAAATCCAGACAGTATAGATAAAAGAGTCTGCGGCATCTTAGATCCCCAAAGCGTAAATAGAGTCAGAGAAGTAGTAGAGAAAGTGGCAAAAGGAGAAAGAGCTGAGATATTTTCTGAAAATGTGGATAAAAGCTCATTTAAAAAGAAAAGAAAAGGCATAACAGCTGTAATTCCCATATCTGAAGGATGCCTGGGGGGATGTGCATACTGCGGAACAAAACTTGCAAGGGGGAATTTATTGAGTTTTGATTTTGACAATCTAATTGATGAAGCAAGAAATGCGATAAATAATGGATACAAACAGATCTTTATAACTTCTCAGGACACGGGATGCTACGGATTTGACAAAGATCACAAGCTCCCGGAACTCTTGGATAATATAACAGAAATAGAAGGGAAATTCAGAGTCAGGGTAGGAATGATGAATCCAGATAATGTTTTAAAAATTCTGGATGATCTTATAGAAGCTTATAAATCTGAAAAAATTTATAAGTTTCTCCATTTACCTGTACAGTCCGGGGATAACGATGTATTAAGAAAAATGAATAGAAACTACACAGTCGAAGATCTTGAGTATATTGTAAAGAGATTCAGAAAAGAGATAAAAGGTTTATATCTCTGTACGGATATTATTGTTGGATTTCCAGGAGAATCCGAGGAAAATTTCCAGAATACGGTAGAACTAATAAAAAGAGTTAAACCTGACAAGATCAATCTTACCAGATATTCCATAAGACCAAATACTGAGGCTGCAAAGATGAAACAGGTATATGGATGGATAAAGAAAAAGAGATCGAGAACAATGCATGATCTGAGAATGAAAATATCGTATGAAAAAAATAAAGAGTACGTGGGAAAAAGTTACGAGGTTTTAGTTATAAAAAAGGGGAAAGAAAACATGATAGGAAGGATATTTAACTACAAACCTGTCGTGGTGAATGGAGACATAGGAAAGTTTAAAATAGTTAAAATAAAGAAGGCTGCTCCAACTTATTTGATGGGGGTTTAGTCATAGTAAAATCTTATTCTATCTCCTGTTTTTAGATTAAAAAACTCTGCAGCGTTCTTTTCGTTTGCAGCTATCTCTAGAAATCCATGACTTCCTATGAGTACTAAAAAATCTTCACTTTCTGAATATGTTTTCAGAAATTCTATTTCTCTATCCATAAAGATTATTTTATTGAGCTTCATAACATCTTCTTTGCGTACATTTGTTATCACGTTTCCAAAGTTGTCTATATAGATTATGGTGCATTCTACATAATTTTTTTCTATTCTAGGATCTTCTATCTCCAAATTTTTTATTTTTTCGGTTTCTTTTCCTTTTAAACCTTTTTTCAACGATATTTTGCCAGCTAAAGGTGCAAAAATATCCCTACCATGAAACGTATTGGAAATATCCTTCTCCTCTATTTCCAGGATCCTTAACGGCATGTGCCTCTCGCATACTAACGAAAAAAGGCCATTATCAGGTCCGATAAGATAGTTTTTTTCTGTCTGGATCACAATATTTTTCCGGGAAACTCCAACTCCAGGATCGACAACACCAACTATTATAGAACCTGGAAAATAATCTAAATTTTATCTATAATAAACGCTCCAGAGACAATGTCATGGTTTCTTACTTTAATATCTAATATTTCAGCTTCAGGGTCTATCTTCCATATTACTCCTTTCATCTGTGCAAGGTAAAACTCCTCGAAATCTGTCACTAAGATTATCATTAAATATAGTTTGTACCCAATTTATTAATAAGTTTCACGTGCACAACACAAAACATTTAAATACCATTTTTACTATCGACAATTAAATAAAAATTTATGAGTACATAGGAGGTACAAATGATGGAAGAAAAAGATGAGAAAAAAAATGAAGCTGCAGAGGTAACTGAAGCGCAGGTTGCGGTTCACTGGAAAGAAGAAGAACATATTCAGCCGTCAAAGAAATTTGTTGCTCAAGCAAACATGGCTGATGCTGGTATATTTGAGCGATTTAAGGAAGAGAATTTTCCTGAATGTTTTAAAGAGTATGCTGATATGCTCACTTGGGATAAGCATTGGCATACAACACTTGATACAAGCAAACCCCCCTTCTGGAAATGGTTTGTTGGTGGAAAATTAAATGCATGCTACAACTGTGTCGATAGACACTTACAAAAATATAAAAATAAAGCAGCATTTATTTGGGTGCCTGAACCAGAGGATGAAAATGATGTGACTATAACCTATCAGGAACTTTATAGGAGAGTTAATGAGTTTGCTGTGCTTCTTAAAGAGTTTGCTGGACTTAAGACTGGCGATACAGTAACACTCCATATGCCAATGGTTCTGGGACTCCCGGTAACGATGCTTGCTTGTGCCAGACTTGGCATAATTCACTCTGAGGTATATGGAGGATTTAGTGCCAAAGCGTGTGCCGATAGGGCTGTGGATGCCGGAAGCAATGTTTTGATAACTATAGACGGCTACTACAGAAATGGTAAACTTATTGACCACAAAGCTAAAGCTGATGAAACTGTTGAGAAGGCTAAAGAGATGGGACTTATTATAGATAAAGTCCTGATCTGGAGACGTTATCCTGGAAAGTATGTTTCTAAGGCTCCAATAGTAAAAGATCGTGATTATTTCATTGATGATTTGCTTAAGGATTATCGTGGAAAAAGGATAGATCCTGTAGCTATACCAGCTGAAGATCCTCTCTTTATTATGTACACAAGTGGTACAACCGCAGTTCCCAAGGGATGCCAGCACAGTACGGGCGGATATATGGCTTATGTCACGGGCACATCGAAGTACATCCAGGACATTCATCCAGAGGACACTTACTGGTGCCTTGCCGATATAGGATGGATCACTGGTCACTCATACATTGTCTATGGTCCATTAGCTGTTGCTGCAACTAGCGTTATGTACGAAGGTGTACCCACTTACCCGGATCCCGGACGATGCTGGAGAATAGCTGAGCAATTTGATGTGAATATATTCCACACTGCTCCTACTACTATACGTATGTTAAGAAAACTTAATCCTGATGAGCCAAAGAAGTACAATTATTACTTCAAGCACATGACTACGGTGGGAGAGCCAATAGAACCAGATGTGTGGAGATGGTATTACAATGTGATAGGTAAAAGAGAGGCTGTGATAGTTGATACATGGTGGCAGACAGAGAACGGAGGATTTCTTTGCAGTACTGTACCGGCACTGCAATCCATGAAGCCGGGAAGTGCTGGTCCTGGTATGCCTGGTATCTATCCAGTAATCTATGATGAGGAAGGAAATGAGCTGGAAGCAGGAAAAGGCAAAGCAGGTAATATATGTATTAAGAATCCATGGCCAGGATTATGTCAGACGATATGGGGGGATCCTGAGCGATTTATTCAAGTATATTATGAAAAGTATTGTAAAAACAAGGATAGTAAAGACTGGCATGACTGGCCTTACTTTGCAGGTGATGCAGCTGTGCAAGGTGCAGATGGATACTATCGAATTTTAGGCAGAATTGACGATGTAATAAATGTTGCAGGCCATCGATTGGGCACTAAGGAGCTAGAGGCCGCTGCTCTTGAAACTGAGGAAGTGGCAGAAGCAGCTGTTGTACCTGTAGAAGATGAACTGAGAGGTAAGGTACCTGATATGTATGTTTCTCTTAAACCAGGTTACGATGGCAGCAAAGAATTAGAAAACAAAGTTAAAAAGACTATTACCAGCATAATCGGTCCTATCGCCAGACCAAAGAACGTTTATATTGTACCCGATATGCCCAAAACTCGCTCTGGAAAGATTATGCGTCGTGTGCTTGCAGCTATCTCCAATAAGACAAACACAGGCGATGTAACTACATTGGCTAACCCAGAGATCGTAGAGAAAATACGTAAAATGGTTCAGGAGTGAAACTTTCTAAAGAGAAAACTTAAAGGGATAATCCCTTTTTTATTTTCTTCAATGCCCCTTTATAATATCTCTCGGGGATTTAAATGCTTTCTCAGGAACAGTTTCAACTTCTTTCTCAAAAATGACTTTTTGTTTCACCACTGAAAATTTATAAGATTTATGACCTAGGTTATCTGCGTTTACTTCTACTGTATTGTTATAATTGAATTTTACTGAACAATCGAACAGATACCTCAGTCTCTCTATTATATGACGAGTTTCATATGTTTCTGTTAAAGATAATGTAGTTTTTATATTCATTTTTGTAGTTTCTTTCAAATATTTTTCAAAAAATATAAAAAAATTGGTGGTGAAAGATAGATGTGTCATAGAATCAAAAATTATCAAGTCTATATTCTTCAATTTTAAACCTGCACGAAGAATTTCTAAAGGCAAAAAGAATAGCTCACCTCTTTCAGGCACTTCAATCAAGAATAGAGTTGAATATCTACTTACATCTCTTTTAAGCAACATTCTCGTTTTTTTAATTTTATACACATTTTTAGAGATAAAAACGCATTTTTTACCAGTCCTTATAGAGTTCAGAACCAACTGATGGACAAATATAGATTTTCCCACCATCTGCGGACCGAATATCAAGATGCTTTGATTTGCAAGAATCTTATCAGTTATGTTCTCTTCTTGAAGTTCCATTTTTACTAATTTGCTTGTTTTGAACTCATCTATTATTTTATCAGCAGTTTTTTCTATATCTATCTGTGAGAGCTTTAACCTTCCCATGAGCTCTTTTCTCTCCAGGGGCATGATAAACTTAGATTCTCAAATTATTTAAAACTTTCTTTTCGTAGAGTTTCTCGAATGTTCCTGATACACCTAAAAATAATATCTTTTTAACATTTTTTTAATCTCCTTGCAATCTACAAAATATTTTTCCATTTCTCCCCTGAACTGTTTTGAATGGTTAAAATATCTTAGATGAAGGAGTTCATGAAAAATAATGTAATCCGCAATGCGTTCGGGCAAACAAATAAGTCTCCAGTTAAAGAAAATCTTCCCATCTCTCGTACAATATCCCCATTTTCTCATATCTTTTGTGGAAATAGAGGTATAAATCACATTCAATTCATTTTTAAATTCTTCAACTCTATCTTTAACATATTTCATCGTTTCCTCTCCCAAAAATTCCATCAATATTTCCTCCTTTTTTTTATTGGAATCTTCATATACAGATGCTACTTTTTTATACAATATTATTCTTTTTTCAGGATTTTTCACGTGATAAGCTTTTATTTCAAGTCGTTCCCCTCTATATAGAACAGTATTTTTATCAAAGATTTTTATCTTTTGAGAGATCTCTCTAACTTTTTTCTCAAGCCATGGGCGCTTTTTTTCTAAAATCTTGTTAACATCTACATCTCTGTTTCTTGGAACAGTAACCTGTAAGGAAAAATCTGGTCTTAGTTTTAAGTAAACGTAACGAACATCCTTGCTTTTTACTTCAAAAGAGATTTTCTTTCCTTCTATTTCTATGTTTTTCATATCAATCCGACCTTTTTTATCTTTTCTTGCATGTTTGTTGTAGGCTTCGTTCACGATTTATAAACGTTTTGTTCACATATTGTGATCTTTAAATTGTTATTTTTACATTTCGTCTCCATATCTCTCTCGGAATGTCCACAAAATTCTCAAGATCTTTTATAATGACTGAATCGTTTGTAGCTGTCAGCATCTGAAACTTTTTTAATGTATAATCGACATTTTTTACGGCTTTAGCATCTCCTCTTAAATTGTATTTTTCAAGATTCTCTCTTATGAGAGAGCAAAGCTCTCCGCTTTTGCTTATCTGAGCATCAAAAAAGAATAAAATCTCTTTAGGAGGATATTTTCTAAACAATGAAAATATTTTCTCAAGAGCTTCATTACTTCTCTCAGTAAACTTATATTTTTTAAATATTCCTCTCGTATCCCTTATTATACCATCAAAACAGAGAAAAGCTTTATCTTCAAGTACAGACTCCGTGGTAATAAGAACATTGTAACCATCTACGGCTAAAAACTTATTTTCTATATCTCTTATCTCGCATTTTTTTCTTTTTACACTATCTATTTCCCTTTTTGAGAAAACAACCCTCATAAGCTTGTATCTATCTTTCTTCTTTAGTTTATAGTGATCACTGACAAACTTTACAGCTAGATCTTTTTTGTATCCTCTATTTAAGAGGAAATATAGATCTTTCAATGCTTTCATAAAAAGGACGCTATCAAAAATCCGAGAACACCGAAGGAAGCGAAGGGCATTGCCGGTATACCCTCTTTTTCATAGAATCTTGTAGCCAATAGAAGCCCAAATAATGAGAAAAAGGATGCTATGAGATAGGATATAAAATTGTAGTTGTAATAAACGGAGATTATCAATAGATTTGGAAAAATGATATCTGCAGCTCCCAGGATTATAGTCTCATCTCCTATTTTTGCCCTGAAAACCTGGCTTCCTCCCTTTTCTACCACATCATCAGCCAAGGTAATCATGTGTTTTGTCTTCCTAACTGAGATAATGTCATAAAACGAGAGTAAAATCATTAGAATAGCTATAATGAGAGGTTTTAAAGACGTACCGAGGAAAGAAACAACGCCAACAGATAATATTATAGTGCAGTAATTCAGAATATACCATTTTCTGAATTTGAGCCTTATAAATACAACGACGAATGAAAAAGCTATAGAGAGGTACGTTCCTATAAAAAATGTGAAAACATAATAGTTCATGAGAAACAATCCGAAATAATCCACAAAATAATATAAAAATTTACTGAGGTTGAGTTTTATCAGTGCGAGAACAAAGGCAGATGCAATTAATATGATAAAAAATAGATAAAAAGATGTGGATGGGTTTGATCCGCCTTCTATAATAACTATCTCCTTTTTAAAGAATTTTTGTGTTACAAGGAGACCAAAAAATTGTACAATCAGGAAATTAAAGAGAATGAAAGCCTTATCTTTCATTCCTGCACCTTTACATCAAGGTCTTTTTCCAAAATTTCTATTATATCTTCTTTCGATTTAAAAATTTCTTTCTGAAGCAGATCATTTTTCGTTTCAAGGTTTTTAATTTTCTCTTCACTTTTTATAATTTCAGATTGCAGGTTATCTATCTCTCTTTTTATTATTCCCTCTCTATTTTCTTCTCTGCTTGTTATTACGAAAGAATATACCTTTTCCTTATGCGTCATGTACTCCTTTTTTTTATCTTCTAGATTTCCATCTAAGATATATTCTGCCAGTCTGAGTATTTTCTCCCCTTTGCGTGGATTTTTTTCTATTTTTTCAATATTCGGGATAGATTCCCGAAAAACATTTAGATCAGAATCGTTTAAGAAAGTTTTTACAGGGAATTCTATATACTCCTGGATCTGTTTTTTTAATTTTTTATCTGTAACGATCTTTTCCAGTTTTCTCATTTCTCTTTTCAGTGGTGCAATTGTACTGTAAATCTCATTTTCTATTTTTTTAAACTGTTTTTTCAGTTCTTTATACTCTTCCATCTTTTCCTTTTCGCCTTTTGCCATATCCTCAACTTTTGAAAGCTCTTTTTTCTTATCTTCTATCTTTATCTTTTTTTCTTCTGTCTCTTTTTTTATATCCAATATTTTTGATTTGTTTTCCTTTATTTCTATTTTTTTAGATTTATTTTCAGAAAGCGTATTCATTATGTTTTCTATCGTCACAAATTCTGAGTTTTTTAAGACATTTCCAAGTTTTTCCACATTTTCAGAAAAATCTTTTAAAAATCTACTTAAAAGCTTCATCTCTCTTTCGTAAACAATTATTAGATATCTGCCGTGCATTCCTATATATTTTTGAATTGAACCTATACTCTCTACAAGATTTTTGTGTACTTCCTTTAAGGAATCTATATCGCTGTAATCCGTGTTAATTTTTTCAGTAGTCAAAAGAAGGCTGTTAATAAATTTATCCTGGCTGCTTAATGCGATTTTATATATCTTTTTAAATATTCTTTCATTGGGGGTCATGAATTTAAATTCATTGAGAAAATTTTTGATCTTTTGTTCACTGTCTTCTATTTTGTCTATATACCTCTTAGAATCTCTCATTATCTCTTCACTTTTGGAAGTATATCTCTTTCCGATCCAACTTTCTACCTCAGTTTTTTTTACTTTTTTCTGGGACCTAAAAAGCATAGTAACCCTCAATTATATTTTTACTGAGCAACCTATTTAAATGTTAGTAACTCATTATAATAGTACAATGCCTAAGGAGGAAAGAAATTGACTGTAGTAGAGGAAGCAACCCAGACAGATTTGGATAAGCTGGCAGAGATAGATACGGAAGTATTTAAGGAGAAAGCTATATCTCCATGGATTTTAAAAGCTTTCTTGAGACATGGAAAAGTATATGCTATAAAAAAAGAAAATAAGCCAATAGGATCTGCTTACTGCATGACTGAGTGGGCTGATGAGAAAAAATCCAAGAAAAATGTTTTTCTATTGAGATTTTTTATAAAGGAAGAGGAAAGAAACAAAGGACACGGGACTTTTTTGATAGGAGAAATTTTAAAATTTTTAAAACAGGAAAAATTTTCGAGAGTTAAAACGACAGTAGATCCCAAAAATGTCATTGCAATAGAGATTCTCTGTAATTACTATGGATTTAATGGTCTTAGTTTTCTACTCAATGAAGAAGGCAATGGGCAGCATAGATTATGTTTGGACCTGGATATGGATAGAATGACGTTTAGAAGGGGAAAAGAAAAAAAATTTTACATAAAAACTGGAAAAACAGACGTTCTGTCAGATGAAAGAATGCTGGCAAATCCAGAGGCACCTGCAGAGATAAGAAAGCTTATAAAAAAACATTACATCTGCAGAGGGATTATAAGGTTTAAGAGAAAAGATTACCTCTATTTTACGAGGGATGTTACATATATATAGCACTGCAAAACTTTTTAAATTCAGTAAAAAAGAAAGTTTATGAAAAAATTAGCACTACTTCTTATACTCCTCATACTCAGTATAGTGTACGCAGATAATGCAAATGTTTCATTAAACTATAAAGATATAGTGGAGCCCAATGAGACAGTAGAGATAGATATTAAGATAAAAAACACATCGACAACTTATTTATGGAAATGTAAAGCTTCCATAGATCTAGGACTCTTAGGAGACGAGATACAGTATTTCACAATTATATCTGAACCCAGTTGGGATGAAAAGATACAGATAGGATCTTCTGTAAACGGGAAAATAAAGATAAAGATCAGTTCAGATGCAGATAATGTAATACTAAGAATACCGGTTATAGTCTCCGGAGAAGAAGGAGGATGCCCAGGAGGCTGCACGCCTTTCATGGAGGGACCTTTTTATGCCGAGGTGACTGTTAAGAACAATGGCATTGAGACCTTTAACTATGCTGAATCCCTGTATAACGAAGAAAAATATGAGGAGGCTATGGAAAAGTATGATGAGGCTAAAAAATATTTTTTAAACTATTTTGATGATAAAAATGCCAGAATTTGTCTTATAAAAGCTAGAAACTGTGAGGGACATCTGAAACTGAACTCAGGAATATCGTACTTCAATGCAGGAGATCTAGATAATGCGAAAAAAGAGTTTGAAGACGCAAAATCACTATTCGAAGATGAAGAGATGATAAAAATATGCGAACAGTGGATAGAGAAATGTATCCCACCTTCTACTACACCTCCTGCATCTACCACACCGCCCCCCACCACGCTCGCTCCAACTACTATTTCTCTTACCACTCCTCCCGTTACCACACCTCTTGCTACTTCTCCCCCTCAGGGATCAACTACCAAGACTATCTTTTTGTTTTTATTATTGATTGCGATAGCATCTGTTATAATAATAACAATAAAAATAACAAAAAAATAAATTATTTTTGTTTTGGGAGGAAAGGATACAACCACGAAGAAAATGTTGCGGGGCTTCTTGTCTGGATCATCACTTTACCATTTCCCCACAATCTGGCAACTAACCCTTCTCCGCTCAAAAATGTAGATTTTAGGCCTCCGACTCTTTGTATTGTATAATCCACTCCATCTTCAAATGCGACCAGATGTCCTGTATCCACCTTAAACTCGTTTCCCTTCAATTCTATCGTGGAGATAGCACCGAATGAAGATAAAAATAGATCTCCATATCCTTCAAGTTTTAAAAAGAAGAACCCTTCTCTAGAAATAAATCCCTTCAATCCCTGAAACTTTGTGTCTATGTTTATCGAAGGAGAAGAAGCAATATACGCTCCTCCCTGGGCAAACCAGCTCTCATTATCCAGATGAAGATGTACAATATCGCCTGGATATCCTGGTGCAAAGGCAACTATTCCTTTTCCCTGAGTGCACCTGAATGTATTCATGAATAGAGACTCTCCACCCAGAACCTTCCTTTTCAGACCGCCAAACAATCCTCCTTTTATCTCTGTTTTCATTTCAATATTTGGGCTCATGTATACCATCGCCCCAGCTTCTCCAACTATTTCCTGTCCACTTTCAAGATACGTTTTTAGTATAGTATATGCAGGTCTGTGCTCGACTTCAAAGGATAGCTCTCCTTTCTCCTCAAGTCTTGCCCCACATTTTACACAGAATAAACTATCATCGCGGTTGTCGGTTCCACAGTGAGGACATTTCATAAGCCAACCTTTTTACCGCAGTTTGGACAGAACACAGCATCATTAGCGAGAGTATATCCGCATTCTGGACATATTCTTGAGAGTTTTTCACCTTCAAGTTCTACCTCTATTCCCCCGACAAGACCAGCAGCTAAATTGTATAAAAAAACGTAGATCACGGAAACAACACCTGCCAATATTGCCCAGATTATTCCAAATACTACACCCATTATTACTCCAAGAGCCGCTCCTGCTCCACTAAGACCTATTCTGCCCAGGTCATAGTACTGCGAAATGCCTCCAAGTCCTGCCCCCATCAGTGCTCCGAAAATTATTCCAAGAACAACTCCCACTATAAGACATATCGTCAGCACCAGCTTAAACACCGGAAAATATCCGAATTTTTTTATTTCGTATTTCATTTTGGTACCCTCCTATATTTTTTGTATAATTATTTAACTCAAACTTTTTATTCTTTTCTATGGTGACAAAGGATAAGTGAATTTCTGGCAGTTTTACATATTATCTCAGATTAAAAACAGTTTTTTATCAGTACAAGGCTAAATTATCCTTTTGAAATCGTTTGAAATCATTTTTATCTATTTTATAATACAAAGTTCATCATTGAACTCTCTTTCAATTTTCATTTTTAACAGTTAACCCCGAAAAACTTAAAATATACTTAATTACACTCTATATTATATGAAGATCTGGATAGATGTCTCAAATGCACCACATATTCATTTTTTCAAGAATATAATAAAAGAATTAAAGGTTAGAGGACATGATGTCATAGTTACGGCAAGAAACTTTGATTCTATAATAGAGATTTTGGAACTTCATGATATAGAGTATCAATTAGTTGGAAAACATGGTGGTTTTTCCTTAAAAGATAAGTTAGTTGAAAGCTCAAAAAGAGTTATGGGACTGACAGAGATAATCTCAAAAGAATCTCCGGATTTAGCACTCTATAAGCATTCTGTTGAGGCTTCCAGGGTAAGTTACGGCTTAAAAATACCGTCTCTCTGTGTACTCGATAATGAGATTGCCGAGTCTCAAAATAAGTTAATGCTGCCTCTATCCACAAAAATAATAGCCCCAAAAGCGATACCTTTGAAAGAAATAACAAAATATGGAGTTTCTAAGGAGAATATAAGGAGTTTTTATGGAGTATGCGAGCTTGCACATGTGAGAGATTTTGTTCCAGATGAAAAAGTTATGAGCAACTTTAATTTTGACAGGCCCCTAATAGTAATGAGACCAGAGCCAATCAAAGCTGATTATTACAACGGAGACAAAGATAAATCGATAATCAGGGATGTTATAGCCAATTCCTCGATAGATGCTACTTTTGTAGTATTTCCGAGATGTGAGGATCAGAAAAAACTCTTCGATTTTGAAAATGTTATAATCCCGGAAAATGTTATCGATTCCCTGAGTCTCATTCATTACTCGGACTTAGTAATAAGTGCAGGAGGATCGATGAATAGAGAAGCAATAGCTTTAGAGGTCCCTGCAATATCAGCATTTCCGGGGCATGTTCTGGCAGTTACACAGTTTTTGATAAATCTGGGAATAAAAGATCATTCTTTAGATCCCAAAGAAATCTGGAAAATGGCTGAAGAGTTTATGACGAATACGTATAAAAAAGATGTAAGGAAAGCACTGAAAAAGATGGAAAATCCTGTGGACATTGTTCTGGAAGAGATCGAAGCAATAGAAGATTAAAGTTTATAGACTTTTTCTCCTTTCTTAACTTTTTCAGGAGTTTTTATCCCTATGGAGTCTCCAGGCTTCGCTTCTTCGACTTTTTTTCTGTCTATCTCCATGGATTCTATGACAAACTCTAGATCTCCTATTTTTATCTTGTCTCCAGTCTTAAAGATTCCTGTGATGTTTATTCCAGCAACGCCGACCCTCGAAAAATACGTGAATACTTCTCCTACTTCTTCCATTTTATCGCCTCATAATTTTTTTCATTTACCTATTTATATAATTTTCTTTCTGTTGGAGTATCATCTGTACATAACTGTTTCTTCCTTCGGAACCACTGCGGGTTTTGCCTGCTGTTTCAATTTTTCCATTCTTTCTTCAAGCATTTTGGCATCTTCTAATAGAGGAGCTACATCTATCTCTATTTCAGGGAACATCTGATCTATAACACCCACTAACTTGGCAGCGGCTTCAGAATCAGGTATATCTGGTCTTGCTTCTCCAAGAAGACATATTACATCAAAATTTTCCCTTCTGCCCTCGTTGAGAAGGACAGCGGAGACTCCTGTGATCATCCCAACATTTAATGGTTTTGCACTTATTCTCATTTTTTTCATTTTTTTCGATTCTTTATCCAAGGAAGTTACATAATAAACCTCTATCTCTCCATCTCCACTGCTTACCAGTCCCTCCAAGGTTATTATTCTTTTGCATCCATTTTCTTTTGCCCATTCTAATATTTTTCTCGCCAATGGTCTCACTATTAGAGGTGACGGTACGAACTCTGATACTATCGCAGCAATCTTCAGGTCTTCTCTTGTATAAATTCTTGCAGGACATTTAGGTTTGTTGTTGAATACCAGAGATATTGGAGGAAATTGATCCGAATCGAAAGCAGCTGTCTGATCAAGATCGAGTTTGTCTACCAGATAACTTATCGCTATACTGGATATCATGCCTACGGAAGGATGCCCCACTATCACGGTACCATCTTTTAGATCAACATCCTTAAATTTGTAAAGGTCTATCATATTCTTTTCTAGACGGTAAAGCTTAAATAATTTTTTGTAGTAATTTTTTTATGTATACAAAATTTTTATTTCTTGAAGACTCTTATAAAAAAGAGTTTGATGCTAAAGTCCTGAGTTTTGAGAATAACTATGCAGTTTTAGATCAAACATGCTTTTACCCCCAAAGTGGAGGACAGGAGTGTGACAAAGGTACTATTAAAAAAAATGGAGATATTTTTAGTGTTTCGGAAGTTAAAAAGGATAAAGGAATAGTTCTTCATAAAATAGATGGTATTCTTGAAAAAGGAGATAAAATCACTGGAAAAATAGACTGGGACAGGAGATATAAGATGATGAAATACCATACAGCTTTGCATATTCTGAGCAGAGTTGTTTTTGATTTATACGGCGGAGGAGTTGCCGGGAACCAGATCTCACCCGATAAAGCGAGAATCGATTTTGATCTTGAAAAGATTGAAGAAAAAGAGGAAATAGAAAAAAGAACAAATGAGATCATAAAAGAAGGCAGACCTGTTAAAATTTATACTCTCCCGAGAAAGGAAGCTGAAAAAGTTGTAGATGATAAAACAAGAGTGGATTTACTTCCAAAGTTTATAAAAAATATACGATTGGTAGATATTGAAAACTTTGATATAGATGCATGCGGGGGTACGCATGTAAAGAATACAAAGGAAATAAGAGAGATAAAGATAACAAAGATTGAGAATAAGGGAAAAAACAGGAAAAGATTAGTTATTGTTTGAAAAGAAAAAACGCATGGTCTTTTGCGTAAGGTTCTAATCTCAAAGACTCAAGAACTTCAAAATGTTCCTCAAGCTTCTTTTTTTCTCTTTTAAAAATCTTCTCAGGAGATGCTGTTACATCTATACTCCTTGCTTTTATACAGAGCGCACCATAGCCTCTCAGGAATATGGAGTTCTTGATAAGTATTTCTGTTTGATTGGGCTGTGCTATGTCTTGGTAGATGAAATCCACATTCTCTATTAGATGAGCATATCTCTCAGGATAATTTGCGTCTTCAAGGATTGGAAACATGTTTTTTCTTTTTTCACAAATATTTACAAGCTTTCTTATAGCTCTCGGAGAGAATTCTACACAGTAAACTCTTCCATTTTCTACAATATCAGAAACATGTGAGGGAGTAGTTCCTGAGGCTGCTCCGAGATATAAGACTTTTGAGTTTTTTTTGAGAGGCAGATCATGAAGACCGTTCAGTATCGCGGCAGAGAGTTTGGATCTAAAAGGGTCCCAGTATCTGTACTCCATACCTTCAAATTTTATCAGTTTTTCATTGTACACAGTTTCTCGCGGAACAAGATTTTTTGTATATATCCTATCCTCTTTTTTTATAATATTTTCCATTTTATCGCCTCTTTGGCTTTTCCTTGTATTTTTTTCTTATTGCGTCCAATCTTATCTCAAAGTCTTCTGAAACACTCTCGTCAAACTCTCCCGAGTAAAAATCCAGTCTCGCAGCTATTGCTATCTTCGATGCCATGCTTCTAGCTATCTTACCCCTCTGCCATTTTGGCGATGCGTGTATCCTCGGGTCATGAAAAATAATACCGTGCTTCGGAGGCTTTGCGCCCTTTCTCAAGTGCCTGAATAATGCAGGTTCTGCACCCAATACTTGAATTGTCGAGGCGGGGAGCATCGCAAGATTTTTTAAACTTCCTGCGAGAGAAATTAGTTTTGCTACGAGAAGGGGATTTATGAGATTTGATAAGTTCGGAGTGAGTTTTTCTGTATTTTCCTTTATATATCTCACAAGTTCTTCTCTAAAATTGTACATCTCCAGAGTTTTACCTGCAAAGCTTTTCATCATTTCTATGTCCGTATCTTCTAAATCTGCACCCATGCTTTTTTCTTTTCTTTCTTCATTTTTTACAATCCCGGCAAACTCTGCATGGTTTTCTATCCTGTCACACAACTCAGGAAAGTACAACCCATACCATTCCCTGAGCCTCTCGAAAAAAAAGTTTAAACTTTGATCTACCTGTTCCAACGCTTGCACAGCCTGGATTATTACTTTATCTTTGCTTTCTGATGCTTTCTTGATCTTTTCTTTTACAAGACCTATATAGTACTCATTGTCCAATTTCATGATAGAATCAATGTTATCCCTTAAAAATATGCCTCCATCGTTGGGGAATTCATGCTTCGCATTCAGTCTCTCAGCTATTTCTCTATTTTCGAATACTGAGTTAGGATATTTTTCATACAACTCTTTTATCTCTTTTATAGGATTTTTAAGGTCTTTAAAAAATTTATGCTCTAATATTTTTTTATCTTTTACAGCAAAAGCTCCAAATGCATTAAAAACAAGATATTCTTTCATATTTTTTTCACTCCTTCTTTCGTTCCCATCAAAACCTTGCATTTTTTTGTGAATATACCATTTTCTATGACTCCGGGTATATTATTAAGTTCTCTTTCTTTTTCTTCAGGATCGTCAACTGAAAACTTTAAATCTATTATAAAATTACCGTTGTCCGTGATCACGGGACCATCTTTGTTTATCGCCATTCTCAACTCAGGATTCAAATCTTTCAATTTTTCAGAAACTATTTTCCATGCCTGCGGTATTACTTCTATAGGAATTTTAGCTTTTTCTCCCAATTTTTCAACGAGTTTAGTTTCATCTATAAGTACATAAAACTCTTTTGATGAGTAGTCTATAATCTTTTCCTGGAGAATAGCTGCACCTCTTCCCTTTATAAGAAAGTTGTGGGGATCCACCTCATCAGCACCGTCAAAAGCTTTTTCCGGCGTGCATTGATCTATGCTCACCATATTTATTTTATTTTCAATTCCTAAAATTTTAGATTGAAAGGATGTCGGTATTCCGTAAACTTCTATTCCTTCGTTTTTTATTCTCTCGCCTAAGGATTTTATAAATTCCAAAGTAGTGGATCCAGTTCCAAGACCTATAACGTCCCCATCTTTTACAAGACCAGCAGCGTATTTCCCTACCAATTTTTTTAACATAATTTTAATCTATTCTCTATTTTTATATTGTTATGGTTTTCTTGACGCTTCGCCGCGCACAACACCTGTTGCTATTATGTGCGCTACCCTCACAGGTTCCGGAAGTGAAGAGTGAATTGCCGTTATCTTTATTAATTTCTCTGTTTCTTCTCTCGTTAATCCAGAAAATTGATAATATAATACTTTATCATCTTTTAATTCTATTTTGTATATTTTTCCTGCATTTTCAATCATTTTTTCTCTTTCTTCAGGATTTTCAAGGTATTTCAGAGCGTTCTTGATGGACAGCATATCAGGCATCTTCCTTATAGCAACTATACAGGGAAGTCCCGTCTCTTCATTGATCTTTTTTATATCTATCGTATTGAATCCACCCAAAGTTACCCCATCGAACATTATAACACCAAGATCTTTGTGTTTTGTATTTTTCACCATCTCTATGATCTTTTCAGTGGCATCGAGACCATCTCTTTCTATATACGTTGATAAAAGTCCATCTATCCAGAATCCCCCCCTGAAAACTACCCCTACAACTAAAACTTTATCATCTACAAGCGATCCATCGTCTATTCCAAGTATCCTTATCTCGGGTTTTATTTTCATTGAAGATAATAAAGAAGAGAAGTATAAAATTTTTTGGGTTATCAGAACATCCCAAGTATCATAGGTATTATCCTTATCAGGACATAGAACAAAAATATGATTATAAGGATATCTATGACTTTTTTCGTAAAATCAAAACCCGCCTTTAATATTACAAGAAGAATGAGGATTCCAAGAGGCCCCACGGCATCGGGAGGAACTATACCTGCAGTTGCATCCGAAATAGCTCCGGCTATCATCTTTGCTATATCTATCACCATCTCTATTATACTGAGAACTAACTCTGTGATGTCCATATTTAAAAGTTTTATATGAGGTATTTAAAACTTTTCATTACTGAAGAAAACACAAAAAATAAAAGAAAATCAAAGTGGGCACGTAATGCCCAGTTTTTCCTGGATATCTTCAGCGCATTTCAATGCTTTCAGAAGTTCATTGTTTGCATAAATAGAGTTGCCTGTTTTGTTTGCATCGTTTATGTGTTCCTGCATTTCATCTAGCAATGCTTGCACATCTTCAGGAACATCCTCTGGTAAGTTCTCCTCGATACATTCCAGACAAGTATTCACCTGTCTCAAATGATAGTTCTTCACAGGCATGAAGGCGGCGATGGGATTTGCAAAGATTTCTACTACTTCTACGTGGGCTACCCAATTTATGGCGTTACTCAACAATCGCAACTCATTGGAACCAGCCGCGGCTCCATAAACGTTAAAACCGAAATGGACAGCTCTCCCAGAACTATAAGTAATCACGGAAATTCCTTCGTTATGCAGTGAATAACCAGTGGCCTGAACTGTGCCAACTTCATGATAGCCAATTGACCATCCAACATAATCATTTCCAACAATACCGTACGCCCAAAATCCTCTTCCTACCCAGAATGCAGGAAGACCCGCTGCTATGGGGTGAGACGGATCTGTAATGGTAACTGTAACTGTATTTCCTTCACCTATACTTTCATAATTCTCGGTAAACCAGTTTCCCCAGTCTCCTACCGCAATGTACCCCTTACCGGAAGAAATCCAATTATCTATGTTCGCTTGAAGGAAGTTATAGCAGCCTATATATTCGAATATTACATCCGCTCCAGCTGTTTGCGCCTCTGCTACAGTGGTCACATCAACAGTGTTATATCCCAAAGAATTTAGCGTGTTAACAAGAGCATCGTGCTCGAGTGTATTGGCCCAATTACTGGCTGCGACAGCCACAAGAACAGTACTTGCTTCTGAAGCAGGTGCTGCTAACGCAACTAAAGACACCAAAAACATAATCGCTATTATCAAACTTTTAATTTTCTTCATTTTATCACCATTTTTAACTCTACATTTTATAATTATATTTATAATAAAAAGCTTTCGGTTTATGCGATATATTACATTTCATAAGCTCATCAAAACCTTTAAATTTTCCCTTTTCAGCAGATTTAAACCTCTTTTCTTTATGGCAATGATAGCGAATATTCCATTTATTTTTGCTTCGCTTCTCTTTACAAAATTTATCAATGCCCTCTGAGTTTCGCCGCTTCTTATGACATCGTCCACGATCAAGACACTCTCTCCTCTCTGAATCGAGTTTTTTGGAAGGTACAATGACATTACGTTGCCTGAAAACGAGGGGATATAAGACTCTTCAAGCAATTCCTTTACACCTACCTCTTTTTTCTGTTTTGCATAAACCATATCAACATTAAATATATCAGCTACTTTGCTTGCCAACGGTATCCCATCGGTGGCAGAGGTAAAGATCTTGTCCACATTATCAAAAAGTGTTTTGGAGTGTTCTGCAATCCTCCTCAGGAGAAAGGTATCGTAAAGGATCTTTGTATTGTCAAAATACTCTCCATCAAAGATAATACTCTGTTTAATTTCCTCTTCGAGATTAAATTCTTCATTATACGCTCTTAAAAAAATCTCTGTTTTTTTATTTCCCGGGAGGATTTTTCCAGATATGTATCTATTTAGAACTGTTATAGGAAGCCCGAAAATCTCTGAAAGTTCCCTGTACGTGTGTTTTGTTTTCAAGTATCTCAGATACTCAACAGCCCGTAGCTTTTTTTCAAGGTTCTGCATAAGATTTTTACAGGAGCTCTGTTTATAAATTTTTGTGTATAAATCTCCCATTTTCTTATTTTTTACACATTTTTTTGTTCTAACTCTGTATTTCTCACAAGCCACAAGGAAAACAGAAACCAGTTGGAGGGATCTTTATCTCTATTTTTCAAGATATAATCAAAAGTGAGCTTCAATTTTTCTTCATCAACTTTTATTCCGAGATTTATTAAAAGAGAGTCCGCTAAAAGGAAAGAATGTTCACCATAATAATAAGTGTACTCAGACGATGCCACGTAGTCTCTTTCATTTGTTTCTTCATATCTTTTATAATCAAATCTTAAGTCTTCAGATGTCTCAACTCTTCCTTCGGATATAGCTGCGTTGTAATTTTCTTCGTATGCCAGAATATCGTAAACGCTGCTACCATTCCACATATTCAAAAACCAATTTTCGGCCTCTAAAAGACTTTCCAGATATCTTTCGTCACCCAGATTCTTATAACACTGCCACATACCAAGCATCGCCATTACAACATACCACGAAGACTGATCCCTTCTTACGGGTATCTGGGCATATCCGTCATACCATCCTCCGTTTTTTAACTGCATACTGTATAATGCGTCTCCCAATTCTCTTGCGTAATCACTATATTTTGTGTCGTAAGAAGCTAAAGCTCCAAGTCCCAGAACCATGATCCCGAGATCATTCGGGCTCGTCCAGTAGTAACATTCTAAACTGCTCTTCGGATCTCCTTCATGCCTGGCGTTTTCTGATATCTCGGTAATTTTTATTTCATTTGTAGCTTTCCATTCTTCTATCTCATTTATTAAAAAATCGCCGCCCTTTAAAGCAGCTTCTTTATATCTTTCATTTCCCGTTTTTTCGTACCCATAAATTAAAGAAAAAACGCAGAGACCTGTGGAAAGTTTGGGATTAATCCCGCTTATCTCTCCATTCTCCTTCTGTATTTCAATAAGTCTGTCCAGAATTTCTTCACTTTTTTCTGTATTAAAATCGGCTATAAATATGGATAGATACCCTAACTTAATGATTGACGCATCTCCCAGATCCTTATTTTTTATGTACTCGTATTCTTTTAAACTCTGTTTTTCCATTCTTTCTTCTACGGAGAGGAAATAAAATTTGTCCAGAAGCAAGATAAAAATAATGAGAGATGCTATTACAGGGATGATTTTTTTATTCATGCAAAAGAATTGCAGGAGTAAATATAAAATTTTTCTCTTGTGCAGAAAGATTTTTATCTAATATACAGAATTCAGTTTTGTGTATCTAATAATTTCCAAAAGAGATCTCAACTGTAAAAAAATTACAGATAACCTTTATTTTTCAGAATCTCTCATTAAAGAAGAAGGCATCTTTTTTAAAACACAAAAAGTAAAAAAAGCAAGAACAAGGACGTTTCCCGCAGGTTTTATAATTCTTTCTTACGATCTTGAAGATAAAAAAGTTTTTAAAAAGACTCAAAGAAAGATTTTTAGAAGTCTGGGCGTGAGAGTTCTTCCTTCGATCTACATATTTCCCTATGCAATGCAAGAAACTTTTGAAACTATAGATGAAATTAAGAAATTTCTAGAGAGATTTGGGATAGTGTATAGAAGTCCTGTAGTAGTTCCGATCAATCTGCCCCAGTTGAAGGATATAATCTATGAACATCACAGGAAACTGGCGCAAATGATAATCTTAAAAGCAAAAAAGTACGAAGAAGAAGAAAGATTTTCCAAGAAAAATTTTTTAGAACTAAGAGCAGACTTAAAAATATTAAAAGAGAGGTGTTTGTGGTATACAAAGAGGGGGATAAATCTAAAGAAGATATACGACAGAACTTATAAAGCTGTTCTTGAATATAGACATATGACAGAAGAAAAAACAGATTTGGGAGAGTTTTTTAAACTCAAACAAAATTTTAAAAGAACTTAAAGTAAAAATCCCAAGAAAATAATTGTCTAAAGCTTTTTAGCTATGATCTTCAATTGAATTTTGAAAAAAGGATATATTATCCCTATTTATTCTTAGAAAAACAATTATATATTGAAAAAAATCATATACTTTGGTGATATCTATGAACATGGAATGCCCGCTCTGTCTTGAGAAAATTGATATAAAAACTCTAGAAGTTGGAGAGGAGATAACTTGCCCGGCATGCGGTGCTAAGCTCGAAATTCACCAATATCAGGGTGAGTGGGAGCTCTGGGAAGTAGAAGAAGATTAAATTTGAGGTGATAAAAATGGGAAAAAAGAAAAAAAAGGGAGAAAAGCAAGAATCCGGGAAAAAGAAGAAAGGAAAATAACTTATCAGGGCAGGGATAATTAAACTTTAATTTTATACTATTTTATTTTGTACTCCAAATTTAAATGAAGAGTTAAAAGTTTTGCTAAAGAAGGTGTAAGAATAGAATGGTAAAGACAGTGGTGGTGCAGATGAGTATAAAAAAATCTCAGAAAGCTGCTGAGTCTCGAGGAGGGCCTGAAAAGTACATCGTGGAATATGATGAGGAAGAGGAAATAATAGAACTCGCAGCATATAAACTTACAGAAAAGCATATTAAAGAGATAAGAGAAGAGCTGAGTAAAGCATTTTCAATAAACTACATCCGTGTAGAAGAAGATACCATGAGAATCGTGATAGAAGATGTCGTATATGGGGATCTGGAAAAACTCGAGAAAATGGGATGGAGATGGGGGTAAATAGTGATAAGAGGGTATTGAAAAACTAGAATAATACACCGGTGGTAAGAGAAAAATGAAAAAAGAGAAAAAAGTTGAATGTCCGCACTGTGGTCATGAATTCCATACAAGATCTAAGCTCGTGAAGGTAACATGTCCTTCATGTGGGCGTAAAATTCCTGTCAAAATGAAAAAAGAGATGCAGAAACTCATGAAGAAAAAGGGAAAATAAGTTAGATCCTGCTAATTTTTTATCCACTCTTTTAACCCATATTAGACTTTTGTCTATACAACTTTCGATAAATATTTAAAGAAAGAAGTCGTATATTGTATTGAAAAAGAAAAAGAATAAAAATTTCGGCAAATATAACTTGGAGGAATAAATATGAACATACAGGAAATAAGGAGTGCTATGGAAAAATATGGAGTGCCGGGAAGGGATTTATATGAACTGCCTAGTTCTCCCCTGAGTTTCCCGGATGGTGCAAACTATAGAATGGAAGTTTCCGGGGTAGAAAGATTATCTACTCTTGAAGCATTGGTAGACGAAATGGAGAAAAGAGATATACCTATACATAGACTAATAAGCACTGTGATGGGTTCTACATATTTAGATGACGAAGAACTGGAAAGTTTTGCTAAATTGGCCAAAGAGAAAAAGATGGAAGTTATTATAACACCAGGACCTAGAAGCGGCTGGGATACAGGAAGGCAGATAGCAACACCCGAAGGAGCGCTTTCTGGGGCAAGAATAAGAGGCAGCGACAATCTCTCGTATCTTTTTGCAGATATGGCAAGATGTATGGAGCTGGGTTTCAGAGGATTCCTCGTTATGGATGAAGGAGCTCTGTGGCTTCTATCACAAATGAGGAAAGAAGGAGTCATACCAGAAGATACTGTCTTTAAAGTTTCTATATATGCTGGACACGGAAACGCTGCGGGCGCAAAAGTCCTAGAATCCTTGGGGGCGGATACGTTTAATCCCTTAGGTGATTTATCTCTGCCAATGTTTGCATCGATTAGAAAAGCTGTAAAAATACCTCTGGATGTTCATATAATCCTCTCGGAATCATTTGGAGGATTTAATAGGATGTGGGAAGGTCCAGAACTGGCAAGAGTTACTTCACCCTGCTACTTTAAGATCGAGCCTGGAACAGCTCTGGCGATTGGATCGGGTATCTACAGGCCATGGACATCAGAAGATTTTCTTGCCAAACTGGTAAGAGAGAAAGTGAAATATGCAGAGATAATCAGGGACATAATAGATAAGATCCATCCAGAACTCAAATTATCGGAATATGGACCTAAAGATTTAGCTGTACCAAAGTGATCATATGTACAGCTATACAGGAAAAATTTTGAAAATAGATCTATCCACCAATAGAGTTTCGGAGGAATCTTTAGATGAGAAAGATGCTGAGAAATTCATAGGAGGGAAAGGCCTTGGAGCGAAGCTTCTTTTTGAAGAGATCGATCCTAAGATCGATCCTTTATCCCCTCATAATGTCTTGATCCTCTGCACAGGGCCTTTAACAGGGAGCTTCGCTCCAACGTCAGGAAGATGGTGCATAGTTACAAAATCTCCTTTAACTTCGCTATTCCTCGACTCACAAATAGGCGGATACTTCGGTGCGGAGATGAAAAAAGCTGGATACGACTTTATTATTATAAAAGGTAGAGCAGAAAAACCTGTATATATCATTATAGAAAATGAAAATGTAGAAATAAAAGGTGCGGGAGAACTCTGGGGGAAAAATTCCTTTGAGACTGAAAAAGCGTTAAAAGATAAAGGAAGAGTTCTTTCCATAGGTGTGGCTGGAGAAAAGCTTGTAAAATTTGCCTGCATAAATACGGATCTTTGTAGTGAGGGACGAGGTGGAAACGCGGGCAGAGGTGGTGCAGGAGCAGTCATGGGATCGAAGAATTTGAAAGCAGTTGTAATAAAAGGAACAAAAAAACTTAGCTATGCCAATGAAGAAAAATTCAGAGAAGCTGTGAAGAAATCTTTGAAAGTTATAAGCGAGAATTCGTTTATACCCACGAGAAGAAAATACGGCACACCCATATGGATAAATCCAATTAATGAAAACAAGCTTTTACCGACATACAATTTCTCGAGAGGATGTTTTGAGAAGGCTGAGAATATATCTGGAGAAACGATGCATGAAAAAATAGTTGTGAAGAACAAATCATGTTTTAACTGTCCGATAGCCTGTGGTAAATGGACTAATTTCGAATTTAATGGAAAAAAATATGAATTAGAAGGACCCGAGTACGAAACTATAGCACTTTTAGGAAGCAACTGTGGAAATGAAACTATTGAAAGTGTTGCATATTTGGGCTATCTATGCGACGATTTCGGTCTCGATACTATATCCACGGGAAATATAGTAGCGTTTGCAATTGAAGCTGCAAAGAAAAAGATAATAGATGAGGTCATAGATTTCAACGATCCTGTAAAACAGGGAGAATTGATAAGAAAGATAGCTTACAGAGAAGGAATAGGAGATGAACTTGCAGAGGGTGTTAAAAAAATTTCGGAAAAATTAGGGGGAAGTGATTTTGCCATACAATCAAAGGGAATGGAGTTTCCCGGATACGATCCACGTGGTTCTTTTGGAATGGCGTTAGCTTATGCTACAAGCGACAGGGGAGCATGCCATCAGAGAGTATGGACAGTAAGGGCTGAGTTAGAAGGTGATTTAAAACCGCGATATGGTATAGAAGGGAGAGCTAAATTTGTTAAGGAAAACCAGGACGAAAGAGCGTGCTGTTTCTCATTAGTCCTCTGCGAATTTGCGCCTTTCGATGTAGATACATTCGTAGAATTATTGAATACTGCTACAGGTTTTGGGTACAGTAAAGAAGAGTACCTGAAAGCTGGAGAAAGAATATGGAACCTGACAAAAATTTTCAACATAAAAAATGGAGTTACAAGAAAAGACGAAACTATCCCGAAAAGGATCATGGAAGAAAAATTAGAGATAGACGAGGCCAAGATAGGAAAAGATAGCTTTGAAAAAATGTTATCTGAGTACTATGAAATGAGAGGATGGGATGAGAACGGGATACCAAAAAAAGAAAAATTGAGAGAGTTAAATCTGGAGGGATTTTTATGAAATGGATAGCTGATAGTATAGAGAACTCGCCTCCTTCTATTATAGGCAAGCTGCTTAGTATAGCTTCAGAGTATAAAGATGTTATAAGTCTCGCCATTGGGGAGCCCGATCTTGATACTCCTGAACATATTATAAAATCTGGAATAGATGCATTAAAAACAAAGTATACACATTATACTTCGAACTTCGGGTTCTTAGAGTTGAGGAAAGCGATAGCTGAAAAGCTTGATAAAGAAAATGATTTTAAGGTAGATCCTAAAGATGAAATTATAGTGACATGCGGAGCTGGAGCAGCCATAGATATCTTTATGCGAACTGTTTTAAACCCGGGAGATGAAGTAATCGTCCAGGATCCGGGATACTTCAATTACATATATGTCGGTGCTTTTCTCGATACAAAAGTAGTGCCTCTGCACGTGAAAGAGGAGAATGAATTTTCTTTGAAACCTGAAGATCTGGAAGAAAAAATAACTGAAAAAACAAAGCTTCTGGTGATAAACTCGCCGGCAAATCCTACGGGTAGTGTTATTCCCGAGAAAGATCTGAGAAAAATCGCTGATATTGCAATAGAAAACGATCTCTTAGTTCTAACGGACGAGATATATGAAAAATTAGTATACGATGAAAAACATTTCTCTATAGCTTCCGTACCGGGAATGAAGGATAGATGTGTCCTTATAAATGGATTCTCCAAAGCTTACGCAATGACGGGATGGAGAATAGGATACGCTGCGGGGAATAGAGAAATAATAGATAAGATGGGCGTAATTGGAGCATATACCACAATATGTGCTCCCGCCGTTTCTCAAAAAGCAGCCATATCGGCATTGAAAGGAAATCAAGAATGTGTGGAAGAGATGAGGAAGGAGTATGATAAAAGAAGACGATACATTGTGAAAAGATTGAACGAGATAGGCATCCCAACGGTGATGCCGAAGGGAGCTTTTTATGCATTTCCAAATATTTCACAGTACGGAACTAGTGAAGATATATGGAAACTATTTTTAGAGAAAGCCAATGTCTCTACAACACCTGGGACTGCGTTCGGAAAATATGGGGAAGGATATTTAAGGTTCTCCTATGCAAATTCTTTAGAAAATATAGAAAAAGCTTTGAGTAATATAGAAAAGGTGGTAAAAAATGTATAATATAGTTTTTATAGGATTTGGAGTTGTTGGTACAGGACTGGCTGAAATCTTGCACAACAAAAAAGAATATTTGAAAAACAAATATGGTTTTGAATACAATGTTTTAGGGGTATGCGATCTGATAAAAGGATCGATCTACGATGAGAACGGACTCGATCTCGGAAAAGTGCTGAAATTGAATAAAGAAAAAGGAAAAATAATAGATTATCCAGCAAAGGAAAAGGGATTAAAAAGCGTGGAAATGATAAAAAAGCCAGAAGTGGATATAGTCGTGGAAGTTACGCCCACTAACGTGAAAACGGGCGAACCGGGACTTACGCATTACAGAACAGCCCTGGAAAATAAAAAACATATTGTATCCACGAATAAAGGAGCCATCGCCTTAAAATACAGAGAATTGCAAAAAATTGCCGATAGAAATAACGTGTATATGGGATTTGAAGGCACAGTTATCTCAGGAACACCAGCAATAAACCTCGCTATAAGAGATCTTGCGGGCTGTGATATAAAATCTATCCAGGGAATTCTCAACGGTACGACTAATTATATACTTACAAAGATGGAGGAAGGGAGAGAATATGATGATGTTTTAAAGGAGGCGCAGAAACTGGGATACGCTGAGACGGACCCCACGGCGGACGTAGAAGGATACGATCCCCTGGCAAAGATAGTTATTCTGGCTAACACCGTTATGGGTGGCAATATAGATCTCAATAAAGTTCCAAGAGAAGGCATCACGAAAATAACTTTGGAAGACGTAAAAAGAGCAAAGAAAAACGGAAAAAGGATAAAACTCGTTGGAAAGGCGTGGAGAGAAAAAGGAGAGGTAAAGGCGCAAATAAAACCAGAAGAACTTCCTCTGACACACCCTCTGGCAAACGTAATGGGCGTCCTGAATGCCATTACCTTTGAAACGGATGTAACGGGTGATGTTACAATAATAGGTCCAGGTGCAGGAGGTTCCACCGCAGGATACGCAATGCTTACAGATATGCTTGAAATCCACAGAAGATTTTAATTTTTTTATTTTTTACATCATTAAGTCAAGAGAAATCCTCTTATATAATACATAGAAAACACATCTATGGACAAATTTTATCTGAGCAATCGTGATCCTTGTGCATACATCCAACTGATAGTAGGCCTTTTCATCTTTGCAGCAGGTATTATTTTTATGCTCAAGGCTAATTTGGGAATGGCTCCGTGGAGTGTATTTCATGTAGGAATTACGAATCACTTGCCGTTAACACTGGGGAGAATATCTCAGATCGTGGGGCTTATTGTAATCCTTTTTTCACTTTTTTTCAGGATATATCCCGGCATAGGAACCGTTTTCAACATGATCGTTATTGGATTCTTTATCGATCTCATAAATCCTTATGTTTCTTCAATGTACAATCACTTTTCTCAAATTACTATGCTCGTATTAGGCATTATTCTCATCGGTATTGGTTCAGGATTGTATATTAATGCAAATCTTGGGGCTGGCCCAAGAGACGGGTTGATGCTCGGATTGAGTAAGAAAACAGGAAAAAGTATACGATTGATTCGCAATTCCATGGAAATAACGGTACTTATCACAGGATTCTTTCTTGGAGGCCCTGTTGGTGTAGGTACCGTGGCTTTTGCTCTATCCATTGGTCCTTCTGTCCAGTTTTTTTTGAAATTGATTCCCGAAAAAGGAAGTGAAAATCTTAAAAAATAATTTCTAACACGTTGGGGATGGTAAATTGTTTGTTTTTTTTATTTGATGGTAAAGTTCATTGAGGATAGTTATTTTAATAAAAAGATGATACTTCTTTTATGTGTAAAAAATCATCTCTCTTGCTTTTTGTCCTGATCGTGTTATCTGTTTTTAGCGGGTGTCTTAATTCGCCACTGAGAAAGGTGTGGAGTTTTTCCTTTGAAAATTCATTTTACTTTCCCGATCTTGTATTTTCAAATGATGGAGTTTATACACAGTATGTGGATAAAGTCTATTTTCTATCGGCAGAAACAGGTAATGTACTTTGGGTGTATGATGCAGGAGGAGAGGTTTCTTCTCTTATAACAGGAGGAGAAAGAGTATATTTTATCTCAGAAAGAAAAAATTATTCTTACATTTATTGTCTTGATGCAAGTACAGGAGATCTGGATTGGAAAAAGGAAGTTGCCCTCTATTCTTATTTTACGGTGTACAATGATAGGATTTATATATACAGTGATGGACTCATTTGTTTGGATGCTGTGACGGGTGATACAATATGGAGTTATTCTGACATTGGTTACTATTGCGCCGGTGTTCTCAGTCCTCCTGCCGTAGGTGAAGGAAAGGTTGTCATCGGTTCATTTGTATGTGCTTCAGGAAAAAGAACCTATGTGTACGATTACAGATTGTATTGCTTTGATACTGAAACTGGTAATCTCTTGTGGGAGTATAAGTGTGATGGTGGTCCCAGTACACTTCTAATTTACGATGAAAAGATCTACAACTCAAACGCTTATGGAGTGCAGTGTCTCGATCTTACTACTGGTGAGGAACTATGGAGGGCTAATGTAGGAAAGGTAAGCCGTTCTGTTGCAGCGGATGGAAAACTCTACATCACCCCATGGAGTACAGATGTGGTATGTCTCGATACAGAAACTGGAAAAGAGCTGTGGAAATGTGAAATAGTCGGAAAGGAAGTGGAAATGCATCATCCTGTTGATTCTGTAGCTATCTGGCTTTCTCCTGAAGTAGTAGATAAAAAGATATATACTGGATCACAAGTGAAAAATCGTTATGTTTACTGTTTAGATGCGGAGACAGGAAATCTTATCTGGAAATATAACAAAGGAAAGTATTGGTATTCAGCTCCGGTAGTAGGAAATGGGAAGATATATTATGCAACAGTGGATGGTATCTACTGTTTTGAGGCTTCTCAATAAAATGTTCATGAGAAAAGAATTTATATAGGCATCTTCTTAGATTATATAAGAAGGTCTTACTGAGGTGCAACTGTGAAAAAATATAAAATAATAATTCACAAAATATTAATATATCTCTTACCAATTTTCCTTATTTGTGCATGTCTCAGCCTTTTCATGTTTGAAGATGCATTATTATTTTATATATTTCTAGGACTTTTTTTCATATCTCTTTGGGGAGTTTATTACTTTAAAGGTTTTCTTATTATGGCGTTATCTCCCGTGATAGCAGGTTTGGTATTCTCTTATTTTGATAACGCAAAATTAGCTATCCCTATTATGCTTTCTTTGTTAATAACAGGAATTGTTGTCATTGTTTTAGAGAAGCATTATTTAAGAAAAAAGATAGAGAATTTATTTATTGAAAGTTATAAAGAAACTCCTTTAGAGATAATATATCGGAGATACATGGATATAAAAAAGAACAAAGAATTTTATGGTACCCTTTTTTTGTTTGGACTATTTAAGGTCTCTATAGAAACAGAAGAGGGCTGGAAAGATTTTTATTATGACTATGTAAACAAAAATTTAATAGAGAAAGAAAAGCTTTCTATATAAAAAAAGAAAATTTAATATTTTTTTACTTTTCTTTCCATTTCAAGGAGTTTTCCTCTTGCGTATTCTATTTCTGGTCCGAACATATTATCACCTCATATTTTTTTATAGTATTTTACCTTTCTTTTCAGTTCTTCTATTGTTATACTTCCCGTGATTTCCGTTTTCATTCCTATCATGATTGTCACCTAATACTATATTGAAACTCCTATTTATAAGCTTTTTTGCACAAATAAGCTTATTATTTCGCTTATTTTTTAAAATCTTTTCATTTTCGCAAAAAAGAGAAAACAACCCTTTTCTTTTTTTCTAAAAAAAGAAAATCGTTCTGGAAAAGAAAAAAATGATTTATCTAAAAGAAAAAAAATGATATTTTTCTGTGGGGTGGTTGTTATTTTTTGCATCTTTGGTGGGGACTGGATTTTGTGGGAGATTATTCTCTTTATTGTGTCAACTTTTCCATATCTATAAAAGATCAACAAATTCTTTGATAGTTAGGCCAGAAAGTTTTATCAATTTTCTTAAAGTTCCCTTCTTCAAAGGATCGTGCAATGGTATGGAGAGAACAACATCTGATCCCTCTCTTACTAAGATCACATGGCTACCGACCTGTCTGTTGACGGTCCAACCGTTCTTTATAAATGCCGTTATCGTCTTCTTACCAGAAATAACAGGAAGTTTTGGTCCAGACATCTAAACAACTATCTCTACTACTTTCTTTCCAGATTTTTTTGCCATACTGTTTCTGGCTTCAAGACATCCCTTTATGGCTTCCTTTATGTTTTCCAGAGCTTCTTCTATTGTATCTCCTTCAGAGACACACCCGGGCAAAGCTGGACACTCCACTACGTATCCCCCTACCTCTTCATCTTCTTCCAACACAACTTTGAACTTCATATCTTAACATCTCTTTTGATCTTTTTTAAGTTGATGGTTTTGAAATACAAAAATATAGAGAAAAATTTATGTATATGGTTGTAATCTTCTATTTTTCCACGCTTTGATGGGTGGCTGCAATTTATAGAATTCAGGTAACTTTAATCTTGCGTCAATTTTTACGTCAACTCTTGCGTCAACTCATTTGATGATATAGTATATTGCTTTACCTGAACCCTTTGCCTCAATAATATCTATGCCAATCAATTTTTTCATCTCTTTGTGGGCTGCCTGACGGGATATTGAATGTCCCTTCCACATATCTCCATGCTGCCAAAGCGAGTTGTCACAGTAAATGTCACAGTAAGGTATCACACTCAATCCAGTAATGTCCCTTAAATGTCCCATATGTGACCCTTATTGATGTCCCTTATCTTAACATCTTGAATAGTTTCAGCGTATAATAAGTTCCTTTCTTTTCACCATGCCTCTCAATAAGTCCAAGATTTACAAGGTTTGAGAGATCCCGGGTGGCTGTTCTTTTTATAGTATTACAAATTTTTTGATATATAGAATTGTCAATGCGTTGATGTTCTACAAGGAATTCTAATGCTCTCCTTTGGCGTGAATTCAGATTATAACCTTTTATTTTCTCAAATAAAACTTCTCTTTTAATGGCTTTTTCACCTTTTGTTCTTACTTCTATTAGTTGACTTCTCAAACCCTCCGTAAAATATTCAAGCCATCCAGTCATATCCATATTGTGTTCTCTTACTGATTGGATAGCGTCATAATACTTACGGCGTTTCTTATCATAATACTCGGATAATGAGAAAAGTCTCTTAAAATCGTAGCCGTTCTGGTAAAGAATAAGAGTACAGAGGACTCTGGCAGTTCTACCGTTCCCATCTAAAAATGGATGAATGTCAACAAACTGATATTGACTAATTCCTGCTGTAAACACCGGTGAAATATTAGATTCTTTATTTAACCACTCAACAAATTCTTTCATAAGTTGAGGAACTTTGGAAGGTGACGGTGGAATATAAATTATCCTTCCAGTCAGTGAGTTTACCACATAGTTCTGAATTTTTCTGTATTTTCCTGGCTCAAGAGTTCCACCCCTAACATCTTTAACTAAAATTTTATGTATTTCTTTTATTAAATCCTCTGTTATCTCTGATTTTTTATCCAAATATTCTGAGACAAAGTCTATTGCTTCTTTATAGTTAAGAAGTTCTTGGCGGTCATCTTTCCTTATACCTTTTACAGATTTACCCGTAAGAATCTTTTGAGCCTGTAATAAAGTGAGTCGAGTGCCTTCAATATGGGTGGAATGGTGTGCTTCAAGGATGAGGGCTTCACTCTGCATTTTCTTTATCCACTCTTTTTTTAATTTTGTTGCCTCCAAAAAACCTCTCACCCTTTCAATTTCAAGAAGAAAATTGTTTATTTTATTGGTGATTGTAAATTTCGGCTCAAACATTTTCTTTCTTCCTCCATATTCTTAGTTTTTCTGTAGAATTTTATTTCTGGTTCTGTTTTTATATCATTATTCTATAGAGAACACTATTTAAATAAGTTATTTGAGTTTTATATTAAAAAGAAGTACATATCCGAAACAACAATAATACTTTTCATCTCTAGCTTCCCCATGCATCATATTCTTTATTGGAGTTGGATAGGTTTGCGATGAAAAGATTGTAAGAGTGTTGTCTTATTTTAACTCCTTCAAACCACTTTCTCTTAGCCTTTTAATTACAAAATCTTTTACCACTTTCGCTGTTTTGTAAAATTCTCTTACTTCCTCAGTAGTACTCTCAATAGATTCTTCTGGATATCTTATTCCAATTGCATAGATGGTAAGCTCAGATATTCTATCCCTCTCTAACTTTTCAAACTTTTTATCTTTCTTTATACAGAGATTTAGGATAGTTTCAAGATCATGAATTTTCCTTACTCTGACATCCATCCATGTTAGATACGCCTTTAAGTATTTCTCAACAGCCTGCTGACAATGAAAACAGAGCATATCTGCAGGTGCATCTTTGACTTCTATTAAGTACTCAACAATTTTCAGGTTATTTTCTGCTTTTTCGATCCATCGCAAGACTATATCTTCTTTCATATTGAGATTCCCTCCAGATACACTTCATTAGAGATGGTATTCGCTATTGTTTTCTCTTCCTCAAATGAGTCTGCATCTTTCAAGATTATATCAACTGAGGTGAAGGGAAAATACTCATGAAATTTTTTATGTATCTTTAACCATAACTTTTTCTTACTCTCCATATTCATAGATTTTTTAAGGATTACCAAAAAGTCCCAATCACTTTCTCTTTCAGGCCTGTCTTTCGCCCTACTCCCAAATAAAATGATCCCCGAGTATTCAATTCCCAGTTCATCCAGAGTATTCTTAAATTTTTTTGGAATCTCCTTTTCTTCCCTCATTCTCATTCTTCCTCCATAATTTTAGTTTTTCTGTAGAATTTTATTTCTGGTTCTGTTTTTATATCATTATTCTATAGAGAACACTATTTAAATAATTTATTGAGGGCGAAGCTTCTATTTTTCTGTGGGGGTGGTTGGATTTTTCGATCATCTTTTCAAGTTCTTTTTTTGTTTCAAAAATCATTATTCATTTTTTAATTGGATTATTAGATCTATTCCCTCAATATATTCCTCAGTATTTGCTACATTTGAAAAAGAAATTGTTTTTTTAATTATATCCCCTATAGTTGAAAATCTATAGTCACTCTGTAATTTTGCAAAGTGTTTAACATCAATCAACTCAAAATATTCAATCAAAAATGATGTCTCATATTCTTCGTTCTTTACGATATCAAAATCATTCATGAAGACTTTCTTCAAAATTTCCAAAATAAGAATCATATAATTTTGCAAATCTTTTGGTTTCGGAATCGTTGAACCTTTATGATAAAGGAGATTTCTTATTTTGTGATAATGATTCAATTTCTTGGATTCATATTGATCTATCTTACCCTTCTCTTCTAAGAATTTTGTTAACAACCAAAAATCACTTTCATCTAGAGTCTTTTCATATTTTTCATCATTTTGATACACTATCTTCTTTTTACCAAGATAATTTTCGATATATATTTTCATCCCAATTTCAATGCAATTATCCATGCAGACAAAAGATAATTTTTTATATTTGTCCCCATGAGCCAAAAAGAACTTTAAAGATTGATTTATCAATTCAAAAATACTTTCAAGCCAAGGCCTTGATGACATCTTATTCTTCACCCAAGATCATTTTTTCAATTTTTTGCTTTGCTTCACTCACAACTTTTTCAGCTTCTTCTTTTAAGAGCTTAGCTTTCTCTCGTCTTCTCTTGGCTTCTTCTGCTATTCTATTTTGGACTTCGATAGGTGGATAAGGAATCTTTATATTCTTTATTGCTTCTCTTACAATACCCATTATTGTGCCACCTGTTACTTCTCTCTTTAATTGATATTGACCTGCTTTAGAGTGTAGGAATGAAAAAACATAATAAGAATCTATTTCCTTATCAGGTACTCTAATTCTAAATATATGCTCATTGATACTACCTTCCTTATGAGGATAGTCAAGAGGAACAATCCCAACTTTTCCAGTTGTAGCTCCATCTTTTATAATTAATATATCCAAAGGTCTTATTCTCACATTACATTTCTTATAAAAGTCCAAAGGAATGAATTTGAGTTTTTCTTTTTCAATTGATCCATCATCCTTAATATGTTCTCCACCTATACTTGGGATTCCTTCTTCAATTGTTCTAACTCCTCCTTTTGGTCTTTTTCCACTATCTATTTTACCAAGGCTTCCTAACTTTTCAACTTTATATTTTCCTTCTTCAATTATTCTATTTAACTTTTCATACTGCGGTCTGTAATAAAGTGGATCAAACCTTCCATCTCTCAACATTTCTGCACTTATAACAAAACTTTTTTTCTCTTCAATCTTTGGAAACTCAATTCCCAATTCATCCAAAAAATAATCGTTTATCGAACTTAGCAGTTCTTCGGCCTCTTTCAACTTCTCTTTTTTCTGCTTGTAAGCATCTTCCATTATTTGAACGATTTTGTCTTGGATTGGACGAGGTGGAAGAGGGATTTTGATATCACCAATCTCAGGAGGGTATAACTCAATTTGACCTGTTGCTCCTTTGCATACTCGCTCAATTTGAATCCTACCAAAGTGTGATCTTAAGTAAAAAAGTATAAAATAAAGATTTGTTTTTGTTTCGT
>Ga0315549_1000040_pt1 | contig 135473 bp, 116 predicted proteins | sample SalMarSW160200MG_FD_203101 | JGI IMG/M metagenome (GOLD analysis project Ga0315549, IMG submission 203101) | Salt marsh sediment microbial communities from the Plum Island Ecosystem LTER, Massachusetts, United States - Salt Marsh Sediment SW1601-200 ... | reverse complement strand
CCTCGAATGGTCAGGAGAGAGTGGCAACATTATCCGTCTATGAAGATAGCAAGATCTCTATGGAGGCTAAAACATGTTGCTTAAAGTCCCGCCATTCGGTAAACGTCCCTATTTTCCCCCTAGTTTCCCTTAAAATCATCAGTATATGATTGTACTTTTTGAATTCCGCTTTCTGTTCTTTGTATTCTGTCTTTTTTATTTCCAGCGGAGGGCGTTGAGTTCTTCTTCTGTTCTAATGAACTTGACTGTTCCGTCATTGAGAAGGACGCAGCCGCCGCGAGGGTCGTGGTTGTCGAGGGTAAACAGTTCCGGTCCGCCGTGCTCGTTCCAGCCGGCTTTAGTCTCGAATAATAAAACCATATCACCCGGCGAATTCGGCCCGCAATTCGGATTCATCGCATAATAACACTTACCTTCACTCGCACTGGGGCAAATAAGGATTTTCATTTCCGACTTAGAATAAGCAAATCCTAAGGCATCACACCAATTTGTTGGATCAGGATATACCAGTTTAGAATTACTATATAAGTCCTTGTAGCGTTTTTTCAACGATTCAATATGCAAATTCATCTCTTTCCGCAAGTTTTCCATAATGAAATCAGTTTTGCCATTTTTATCATTTTTTTGATATTTAGATCTATCTGAATCAAAAGATTTCATGTTACTTTGAATTGATTCTTCTATACTTTTTCTCTTTTTAACTGCTATATCATATAATCGCAATCGATGCCATAGGTTTGACAGATTAGATGCACATTGCATTCGTAATTCAAATGGTTGTATCTGTGGCGTTTGCATAGTCAGGCTCTGTAATCTTCGGACGTACCTGATCCGTTGTTTTTGCTCGGTTTCGATTGATGTATTATCATATACAACAAATGATGTTATAAGGTTTCCATCTTGATAGCAAAACACTTTGGCTTTGCTCTCCTCAGAGACTATTCCACCTGATATTTGTTTCACTTCCTTTAACTCATTAGAAAAGCGGCTGATATCTGTTGGATCTTCAAAAATAATAGTTTTCTCCGATCGGAGATGTTTTATCTCCTCTTTACTTAAAAGATCTATCTGACCCTGAAATGGAAAGAAATATTCGAGCATTGAAGGTTCATATCGAATTTCAATTCTATTAACGGAACTCAGCTCTGGAGTATCCTGTTTTATCCTTTTTATTGTTTCTTTATAAGGTATTTTAATCTTTGCAACCTCACTTCTTAAGACTTTCTCACCTTTAAAACTCTGGCGCGTATAAGGGATTAAAACTTCTTCATCTCTTTGTCTGATATCTTCATGTCTTTTACTAAAACTTAACTCATCTCCAAACCATCCGTTAAAATAAAAAATGCCTATTCTATCATCAGCGCTTGTTCCAATTTCTTTAAGCATATTAAAAACCATTTTTGGTAGGTTCCCAACATAGTAACCGATTTCAATTGCTAAATGAGGAGCGAATTGCACATCCTTTTCATGCGATTCATTTGAATAAAATCTGCGAGAATAAATGGGCAGAGATAATAACAAAGATTCTCGCCGTTTTTTACCGGAGTCCAAACATATATATCTACCATGAGGTTGAATTAACCAATCCATAGCTGATGGTACATCAAGCCGTCTCCTTACAATTATAGTCTGATTATCATCTTCCATAAATATTTCGAAATTACAGCTATGAGAAATGCTGTCACATATCCAAATCTCCTGTCGGGAATTATTTATAACCTCATAGTCTATCTGAAGGATTTTATCATCAGCTTTAAGAGAGGTTACCACAATGCTCAAGCCGTTTGTTTCTGTTGTTTCGGGGGTGGTGTCAGGTTTATCCTGTGAATGTATTGCCGGCAGGGCAAGGAAGCAAATGATAATCAAAACGATTGAATATCTATTCATATCTACTCCTTCCGCTTTAGTATGAAAAAATAAAGAGCAAATATTTTATCCTACAGTCATATTTAACAGGATACATCCATGTATCGCAGGTTTTAATCTTTATTGTGTATCCTGGTTTAGTGCGGAGCGGATGATTTTTGCTCGGAGTGCGTCTCTGCCGTTCGGATCGAGCGGCTTGCCGTAGTTCAACTGCAGGTGGGCCGGCAGGGTGAGCATGAACAGGCGGTTGATTGTAGCGATTGAAACCTGGCGGGTTTTATCCACCTGGCCTGTCTCGCAAAGGGTGTGTAGCTTATCTATCGCCGGTGTGGAAGCTCCCATATATTTTTGCATATTAATGCCCAATCTCAGGTGGCTGAGCAAAAACAGCGCCTCCTGCGAGCTGATTAAGTGGGCGTTTTGCAACAGGGCCATCGCTCGGGAGATTTTATCGTCGAGGATATCCGGCTGCTTGGAAAGGAGGTGACCTCTTGCCGCTTTTTCGAATTCCGTGATTTCCGGTATGATGGCTTTTTCGAACTGCCGGACAATTTCTGCTTCCGAGATGCCGAGTGTTACCTGATTGGAGAGCTGGTACAGGTCGCTAACCGCTTCGGTTCCTTCGCCGAACAGGCCGCGTATGGTAAGGCCCATATCTTTTGCGGCGTTGAAAAACTTCTCTATCTGTCCTGTCATTTTCAATGCCGGCAGGTGCAGCATGACCGAAACTCTTATCCCTGTGCCGAGATTTGTCGGGCAGGCGGTCAGGTAGCCGTACCGGGGACTGAATGCGTAATTGACCTTTTGCTCGATCATATCGTCGATTCGGTTAATCTGCTCGTAGCACTGGGACAACTGGCAGCCGGCCTTGAGCACCTGGATTCGAAGATGGTCTTCTTCGTTAATCATTGCGGTGAAAAATTCCCTCTGGGCCATTACTACGCCGCGGGGGCCTTTGCCGAAGGCAAGGTGACGGCTGATGAGATGTCTTTCCACCAAGAAATGCCTGCTTAACGCCGGGGCCTTGTCCACACTGATATAATAAACCTTATCGCCAAGCTCGAGCGCCATCAGAACGTCCCTTAACTTCTCGAGTATGGCGGTTTTTTCCGTATTCGAGCAATGGCTGAGGAATTTATATCCGGCGAGATTGCGCGCCAGGCGGATTCGTGATGATATAACAATATCAGCTAACGGGCCGGAGCCGCTAAACCATTCGTTTATATCCTGACTTATATTGGTTAGTTTCATTTTTGAATAAAACTATCGTGTTTTCTCGTGATATTCTAATAAATTTCGCGTTGTTTTATTTCATCCCTTAGCCTGGCGGCTAATTCGTAATCCTCGCGCTGCACGGCTGTTTCTAATTGCCGGCGCAGCTTCAAAAGTTCCATTTGTTTTTTCGTATCTTTTGGTGTTGTCGAAGGAATTTTGCCGCAGTGATTCGTTTTGCCGTCGTGGGCTTTCTCGATAAGCGGATGCAGTGATTTCGCAAAGACCTCGTAATCATGCGGGCAGCCAAGCACGCCTTCTTTTCGAAATTGAGCCAATGTAAAGCCGCAGTTCGGACAGGCAATCTGCTGCTCCGTCGGACCGGATAACTCATCATCGCTCGGCGCAACGGCAAGCAGATTACTCAGCAGCTCGTTTATCGGGATATGACTTTTTATGGTAATATCCTGCTGTGCGGCACATTGCTCGCAGATATGCATTTCCGTTCGCTGGCCGTTGGTTATCTCGGTCAGGTGGATTGTAGCACTGTTTTTGTTACAAATCTGGCACTGCATCATTAACTCTTCTTTATGAGAACAGCTTATACGAGCCGGCCCTTTTAACGAATTGATCATTACATTAATATCATTTTACCAAAACAGCAGTTTTTTGCAATAGGTCAAACAAGAAGTTCTGTAATTCTATTGAAATAATCGGCATTTTTTATGTCCGGCTGCAAATTGAATCCTCTATTCGCTGAATTTTGCCGAGCACCCCGGGGCCTCTATGACTTTGATGCTTTGCAGTTTTACCCCCTTTGGCAGCCTGGACTTAAGCTTATCGTATATATATTTTGCTACGTTCTCCGCCGTAGGATTGTTCTGCCGGAAATGGCTGATCTTTTCCAGTGCCGTATTATCAAGCTCGGCCACGGAATTATCGAGCAATTCCCTGAGTTTGTGAAAGTTCATCACGATTCCTATATTATTGAGCTTGTTACTGCTGAGACTGGCTTTAACCTGCCATTCGTGATTATGTTGAGGTTCTTTCGAGCCGTCCGGCAGAATCAACTGATGTGACGCCCGAAAATTTGTTTCGACACTGATTGTGAACATAACAATTTAATACCCCCTCAATTTATTTAGCCCCCCAATTTATTGGGAGGTTGTTTATTGAGACGTTTTTTCAATCGTTCCCGGATGTTTTGGGGAATCAGGTTCGTTAAATCGCCGCCCAATGAGGCGATTTCCCTGATCAGGGTCGAGCTGGTGAAGCCGTACTGTTCGGAGGTCATAATAAAGACCGTTTCTATACCGGTCACCGCCCGGTTGGTCATCGCAAGCTGAAATTCGTACTGGACGTCGGTGAGGCTTCGCAGTCCGCGCAGGATAACGTCCGCTTTTCTTTGTGCTGCGTATTCGACCGTCAGGCCCTCGAAGCTTTCTACAGAGACGCCCGGCATTTTCTTTTCTTCAAGCAGCTCGCGGATCATTTCAACGCGTTCTTCCGGACTAAAGAGCTGGTTCTTTATAGGGCTTCGACCGACGGCAATAATCAGCTCATCGAAGAGCCTGATGCTGCGGCAGACGACATCCAGGTGACCGTTTGTAAACGGATCGAAAGAACCGGGGAAAATCGCTCTGACAAACTTTTTATCCATTGATATAACCTTGTTTCAAGACTCCTGAAATAATTCTGTTCTCAAATTCATACCCTGGAATATTAAATCAAAAAGTAGAATCTATCAAGCAAGATTCTAAAAGTAGGCTTTCTCCAGTTATTACGTACTGTTACTGCTTGTTCCCGGCGGCGTTTCGGACGCTGTCCAGGAAGGCCGGTTCGAATTCATAGCCGAGTTCTTGTGCGGCCTTGACGTCCTTCCGGCATTCTTCGAATTGATCATTTTTATAGCAGGCCCTGGCCCGTACAGCGTATGCTTCGGCAAACTGCGAATCTAACTCAATTGCCCTACCTAACAGGGAGATTGCGAGTATATGCATATCTTTGTTCATAATGGCAGTTGCGAGACCGACGATAGATTTGGTATCTTCTTTGTTGACTTCAAGAGCTCTTTTAAAATCTGAGATCGCTCGGTCATTATCACCATTTTTAAGATATGCCAGTCCCCGCCAGTAGAAATGTGCCGGAGGGATTCGAGAATCAGGCACGCTTGCCTTATTGTAGTCGTCTATGGCACTCTTGAAGTCTCCTTTACCAGAATATGCAGTACCTCGGAGCAAGTAAAGCTCGGTAATTTGCGGATTTTTCTCAATAGCCTTCGTTAAGTCAGAGATGGCCTGGTCATATTGGCCTTTTGCGGTATAGGCAGCCCCTCGGCCCCCATAGGCCTGAGTATGCTCCGGATTTAGCTCGATATTCTTGGTGAAGTCAGAGATTGCCTTGTCATATTGGCCATTCACGGCATAGGCACCCCCTCGAACTTCATAAGCCATAGTATGCTGGGGGTTTATCTCAATAACCTTAGTGAAGTCCAAAATAGCTTGCTCATATTGTTGCTTCTCGTAATAGGCCCTTCCGCGCCCGTAGTAAGCTCCAGCAAGTTCGGGATCTATCGAAAGGGCTTTATTGAGTTGGACGATTGCCTGGTCATATGATCCTTCTTTCAGGTAATGTTGCGCACCTATGAGATATACATTGGGATCATTTGAGATTTGAGCAGTTTCTTCTCCCAGAGATTCGTTGATCAGGGCGATTGCTTGTCGAGCACCCTTGGCCATAGAGTGTTCCGGATCGTACTGCAGGCCGGCACGAAATTCTTCGCGGGCCTCTTTAAACTTGAGTTGGGCCATGAGCAAATCACCAAGGCAATATCGGCTAACGGCATCATCTGTTTTTATCGCCGAGACTTTGCGAAAATAGTTGACGGCCGCATCAAGATCGCCGTCTTTGCGGCTCAGTAGCCCTTGCATGAAATAAGCCTTCCAGTGCTCCGGCTCATGCTGCCGGGCAGCCTCTGTCATCCGGCGGGCCTCCTGCCACTCGCCTTCATTCGCCAGTGCCGTAGCGAGTGCGAATTGAGACAAGGCAACATCAGGATGTAGCTTGACAGCCAGCCGATAAAATGACCTGTTCAATTCCGTGGCTGCGGCCTCACACAATTGGCTTGTTATTGTTTGCATGTCATCCAGAATCACAACCTTTTTGTGTGGCGCGCCGAACCAACGATAGGAGAGATCCACCAACAGGGCCTTTCCGTCCACAAACACGGCGGCGCAAGCGTGGCTTACCGGCTTACTGTTATAATCCTCATCCACGATCGTATAGAATGCCTTGAGTCCGGCATCACGCGCCAGCGCAATATAGAGCTTGGCGGACTCTTGGCAATTAAATGATTCGTTCGGGTCATTACAAGCTGCAAACACTTCTTGTGCCGTCCGCATCCGGTGCATGTTTATAAGAGAAATACGACGCGCTAATCCATCAAAAATTGCCCTGGCCTTGCCCATCTCGCTGTTTACCCCCTCAATTAACTGCAGAGCCCAGCGTTTGATATCTTGGTTACTGGCAAGTGGGTTAACCACCATCGCCAGCTCCTCCTTGGTCAACTTCGTTTCGAGTGTTTCTTGCAGCATCTGCTCGGTATAAACCTTTGGCATCGGATACTCAAGAAAAGTGGCCGTCAGCGTTTCCTTCAGCTTAGTTGCTCTTTGCTCAATAACCCGAATCACTTCGGGATTCAGCCCTTGTTTCTTTGCCTGTCTGATGAATCTATCGTAATGTTTTACCGCCAACGGTATCTCGTTGAGCCTATCATAGGCCTGGCAAATCATTTGCTCGGTATTTATATTTTCCAAGCCTCCGGGATCGAGATGTTCGGCCTTCTTGAGTTCCTCCATCGCCTGGTCACGATCTCCCTTGAAGGTATAGGCGTAACCTAAGCTGGCGTGTATACTCGCGTTCATCGGCTCCAGTACTTTGGCCTGATTGAAAGCGTCAATCGCTTCGTCGAATTTCCCCTGAGTTGCATGGAGACCACCAAGTTGGCTCAACGCTTCGATATTATCAGGATCGAGGCGATTGGCCTCGCGGATTTCCTTTTCAGTTTCGACATATCTTTTCTGATGGAGCAACACAAATCCCAATATCCTATGCGCATCTGCGTAATCAGGTTTAATTGTCAGGGCCTGGCGGACAGCCCCCTCAGCGGGCTCGAACTTGCCCTGAGTCGCCAACATGGCTGCCAGGGCGCCAAAAGCCTCTGCGAAGTTTGGGTCTGCGGTTATAGCCTTGCGTGCGCAGTCTTCTAGTTCCGGGAGCGGTTTACTCTCTTCTCGCAGCGCATGTGCTTTAGAGTACCACTCCCAAGCTGTGATTGAGGATGTCAATGGCCGCTCCATTTTCTTACGTTCGGCATCAGACGGTATGACATTCAATTCCTTGAGAATCTGGTCGGTCAGATCGTCGCACACTTCGAAGAAGTCCGCCGAGGCCGTTGTCAAATCAATCGACGCTTTTCCGCTCGCCACATTGAGGACCTGTGCAGTCACCTGCCATGCGTCACCCTGGTGCCGAAGGCTACCCCAGATTACGCGCTGCGCTTCAATGATTTCACCCATCTTCCTGGCCTGGTCGGCATTGAGTGCCGCCCCCTTTGCTATCTCCAGCCGCTTCCTTGCAGACTCGACTCCTCCGCGTAATCTGACTGCTTTGGTTTGCCTGAATTGGTTCGAAAGCATGCCCTTAATCGCATAGCGCCAGTGCGCAGTCTGTGGGTCGCCGGTCTTATCTTCAAACCACAGGATCGAAACGACCAATCGCCCCGGCGGGCGAGCAGACGGCTCGGCTGTGGTTATATCACCTGTAACTGGTGCAGAATTTGACCATGCCCGGCCGGGCAAAAATGATATCAACAATCCCGCGAGAAGAAAAAAATGTATCATCCTCATTTGAATAATTCCTCTAAAAAGCTCTATGTGTAGAAAAGAATAACTATAAGAAGATACAGAAAACATGTTGTAGAGAATAAAGAATCAGTCCCAAAATCCTTGTTTTTTCGCTCGGGAGATTCACCAATTTATCATAACAAAAACTGTTTTGTTCCACAAGCTATATATTATGAAAATCTTCTCTTCATATCATCACGTAACCGGAACATTCAGGAATCAAAGATCATTTTAGCCATTGGTCGAGCCAGTTGATGACGGTATCGTGCCAGAGGATGGAGTTGGCCGGCTTGAGCACCCAGTGGCTTTCGTCCGGGAAATAAAGCAGCTTGCTTGGAATACCCTGTCTTTGCAGGGCATTGAATGTGCCGAGGCCCTGAGTATCGGCGACGCGAAAATCCATAGCGCCGTGAATGACTAACATAGGTGTTTTCCAGTTCCGGACAAAATTTACAGGATTGTGTTTTTCATAAGCCTGGGGATTATCCCACGGCGTACCGAGATGGTCCCATTCGGGGAACCAAAGCTCTTCAGTATCGAAGTAAGCCATCAGCTCGTCGAGATTGCCGTCGTGGTTGACCAGGCAGCGGAAGCGATCGGGCCAGTTGCCTTCGATCCAGTTAATCATGTATCCGCCGAACGAAGCTCCAAGCGCCCCGACATTCTCGCTATCCATCCATGGATATCTCTCGAGTGCGGCGGCGAGTCCTTTCTGTAAATCTTCGAGCGGTTTGCCACCCCAGTCGCCGCGGATGGAATCACAGAATGCCTGGCCGTATCCGGTCGAGCCGTGGAAATCGACCATCACGACGGCGTAACCTGCTCCGGCGTAGGCCTGCGGATTCCAGCGGTAATGGAACATATTGCCGAACGAGCCTTGCGGGCCGCCGTGTATCAGGAAAGCAACTGGATATTTTCTATTTGGTTCGAAATCCGCCGGTTTGACGATATAGCAATAAACCATTTCATTGTTCCAGCCAGGGAATGTAAATTGCTCGTAGTCACCCATTCGGGCTGCGGTGATTTTGTCCTTGTTGATATTAGTAATTTGCCGGACGTCACTGCCGTCAGGATTGACCGAATATAGTTCTGTAGGCGAGCGTAAATTGTTCATAGTGTAGATGATTCTTTTATCCGCCGCACTCGGCGAACCGATAGTGCCGTCTTTTACGACGGTTTCCACCCGGCCTGATTGTATATCGACGGCAAAGAGAGAATGTTGACCCAGGTTTGTCGCCGTCGCATATAGCGTTTTACTGTCGTCGGAAAAACACAGTGACGAAGGGCTGCGGTCCCATTTTTCGGTCAGAATCTTCGGTTTTCCTTCGGGCCACGAACGAAGAACTATTCGGAAGCGGTCGGATTCGTAACCGGGACGGGTCATCGCTAAGTAAGCAAGAATTTTGCCGTCGGGAGAAAAGACGGGATTGGTGTCCCATGCCTCCTTGTCCTCAGTCAGGCATACGGGAGGTTGTGAGCCATCGACGGGGGCTATATAAAGATCGAAATCGGTTGACCACGGCTCTCTGCGTCCGACATCACGGGCGGTGAAAATAACACCCAGACCATCGGGTGTGAATGCAATCTCCTCCGGGCCGCCGAACGGTTTGGAAGGAGTATCGGCGTCCATGTTACCCATAACATCAACAACTTTTCCGCCGGAAGCGGGCATGACGAACAGATGCGAGCGCCGGCCGTCTTTCCATGTGTCCCAATGACGAACGAAAATATTTTCGTAAATTCTGCCTGTGGATTTTCTTTGCTCGATCTCATCGAGTCTTTGCTTCGTTTCGGCGGGGTCGTTGCAGTCCGGAAAAACCTCCATTGTGAAAGCTAAATATTTTCCATCGCGGCTGATGATTAAATTTCCCACATCGAGCAGTTCATCCCCATTCGACAAGCTCATGGCAGGCGTTATCTGTCGGGCTTCTCCACCATCGATGGGGATTCGCCAGAGCTGTGATGAGCCGGAACGGGAGGAAATGAAATATACCGATTTTCCGTCGGGCGCCCAGCAGGGATTGGAATCGGCTTCCGGATGGGTCGTCAACTGGCGAAGGCCGGCTCCGTCTGAACCGATTAGCCAGAGGTCGGTGCGTCCTTTGTTTGCCTCGAAGTCCGTTTTTCTCAGGACAAAAACAATTCGTTTGCCGTCCGGTGAAACTTTCGGATCGGAGATTCTATCCATGGCTAACATATCATGGATGGAAAAAGGGTGAGACTGCTCGGAATTTTGGAAAGCAAGGCAGCTTGGAATTGACAGGAAGATAACCGATAAAAGGAATATACTCTTGTACATAAGTTTTCTCCTTAACAATTTGAAAAGAGCGGTTATATTTGTTTTTTGTAACAGAAAATATAGTTCTTTGCAAATCGAAGATACAGAAAAAGTTTTTTTTGTTTTATATCGTAAAGGCTGGAATTTATGCACAGATTTTTTGTTTCACCTGATATTTTGCATGGCGGAAGGATTATTCTTGGCGGCTCACAGGCTCATCAAATTCGGGATGTTTTACGGATGAAGTCCGGAGATAAAATCATCATCCTGGATAATACCGGTTATGAATATACAGTGTCGCTTACCAAAATTGAGCGACAGGAAGTTATCGGTGAGGTTATCGGAAAAAGTAAATCAGATTGTGAGCCAAATGTACAAATTACTCTCTATCAGAGCCTTCTGGCCCGGGAGAAATTCGAATTGGTCCTGCAAAAATGCACGGAAGTCGGCGTATGCAGATTTGTTCCCGTCGTGACGCAGCGAAGTATTGTCCGCAGGACGGAATCAGTCACGGCGAAGAAAATGTCACGATGGCAAAGTATTATCACCGAGGCGGCCGAGCAATCGTGCAGAGGCAGAATCCCGATACTTGAAAATCCCCTTAATTTTTCAGATGTTTTGACCGGACTCGATGATTTTGATTGTTCTCTTATAGGCTCTGCGCAGATTAATATACCGGTTTTGAGAGAAATAATAAAAGCAGGAGATTCTAAGATAGAAAAGATTGCCTTGTTTATCGGGCCGGAGGGAGGATTTACAGAAAAAGAAATCGCCGATGCCGGCGGCAGGGGGATAATGGCATTCAGTCTTGGGAAAAGAATTTTACGAACCGAAACCGCTGCTGTTATCGCCTCGGCACTTATCCTCTATGAACTGGATCGATAATCAATTCGAGACAGAACCAGTAGATCACGTTCTTTATGAAATACGGATTTATGCGGAGGTGATTTCCTTCTTCTCGGACGAACCGGATTCTTCCTTGGTCAGAGTTATCGGGATATCGAGCCAGAAGGTCGAACCTTTGTCAAGCTCGCTGTCCACGCCCATATTACCGGCAAGCATCGCTGCTAATTCGGCGCTGATGGCAAGTCCCAGGCCGCTGCCGGTCGATTGACGTGTCAGAGAGCCGTCTGCAGTACCGAATTTCTCGAATATTTTTTCCTTGTCCTCGTTGGCTATTCCACAGCCGGTATCGGACACTTCGATCCGGAGTGTTTTTCCGTCGGGCTTGAGGGAAGAATGAATTTCTATTCTTCCCCGTTCAGGTGTAAACTTCACGGCGTTGCTCAGGAAGTTATAAACTATCTGCTGAACCTTGCCTGCATCGGTGACAAGTTCGGGCATGTCCGGATCGACCGTGACTTTGACCTTGATTTTCTTTCTCTTTGTTTCTAATGAGAACGATGACACGGCGGAATTTATGAGTTGCGGCAAGGAAGTTTTTTCTATGTGAAGTTCTATTTTGCCGGCTTTTGTTTTGGCCAGGTCCAGAAGATCGTTAATCATATTCAAAAGCCTGTTTCCGCCTGTGATTATATTTTCCGTGTATCTTCGCGCTTTGTCCTTGCTAAGAAGGGCGGGTTTTTCCCGCAGGACCTGAGCGAAGCCGAGAATCGAATTCAAAGGCGTTCTGAACTCATGGGAGATATTTGCTAAAAACTCACTCTTGAGCTTGTTGGCTTTGAAAAGCTCGATATTGCGGTCGGAAAGTTCCACAATTTTACCGTCGAGCTGTTTGTTCGCCTGCCGGAGTTTTTCCTGAGCTTCCTGCAAACCATCGAGCATGTCATTGAAGGCGATGGCAAGTTTTTCATATTCATCGCCGGTTTTGATTGAGCTTCTTATATTGAGATTACCCTCGGCGACATTGTTTACCATCGACCGCAAGTGTCGGATAGGTCGCAGTATGACTCGCTGAGAGATCCAGTAAAATGCGATAATCGCACCAATTCCGGCTATTAGTCCGGCGACACTTACCCAGACCCAGTTAAGAAGGTACATTTTACCAATTTCTGCGGCCTGGCTCTGGGTGATGACCACGCCAATCAGCTCGTTCGGGGAAAAAGGCCCGGCGGAACCCTGCGGATTGTGACAGCTTATACAATTGTCATTCGCCCTGAAGATTCTGATATAATTGCTGTGAGTGACGCCGTTGATTTTCTCGAAGCTGAATGTGTCATTTCTGCCGTCTTCGTTTTTGAGTGATTCGATTTCTTCCTGTTGCTCCGGAGTTAGTTGTTGTAGTTGTTTTTGCTGTAATTCACTTTCTTTTGTGAAGCGTATCCAGCGTATTTGGGTATCGTTAGGATCGAGGATTTGCCCGTTAATTCCCAATGGTGCGAGAGAAGCCTGACCGGAGCTTTTAAGCTGAAAGTGTTGACGATATAAAAGCGTCTCGGCTTTTGCTCGTTCGGTATCGAGGAAATCTGTTTTTACGAGCTGTCTCATCCAGATATAGGGTAAAATCAGCGCAATGATTAAAGTCAGGACCACCGCCAGTCCGAACATGATCTGGCATTTTACCGCTAACGAAAGAGGAGAAAATCGCAGGAATTTCAGCATCCTCTTCCAGATTCGATTTATACGAAATCGCTTCATAGGCAAAATCTAATTCCAACCGGAGTCATCGATTCCTTTTCTTCTGTTCGGTTTTTTTAGCCGGCTTGGGTGAGTCCATTTCAGCTCTGAATTTCGGCAGGGCCTTAGGATATTTTTTCTGGATAAAGTCGATGAGTTTTTCCCTGACCTCACATCGCAGAGACCATGCGGTCGAGGCATCCGGCGCACTCATCAACGCTCTTAATTCAACTGTGCGTTCGTTCGTATTTGTGACCTGCAAGACACAAACCTTTTTATCCCACAATTCCGATGCTTTGAGAATGCGTTGTAGTTCTTTTCGGATGGCATCGAACGGGACCGTATAGTCCACGTAAAGAAATACGGTCCCAAGGATATCGGCAGTAACACGCGTCCAGTTCTGAAATGGCTTTTCGATGAAGTAAGTAATCGGGACAATAAGTCTCCTGAGGTCCCAGATTCTAACCACTACGTAGGTCAATGTTATTTCTTCGATTCGACCCCATTCATTCTCGACAATTACTACATCGTCAACACGTATTGGCTGAGTGAGCGCGATTTGCAGTCCGGCGATGAATGTCCCAATCGTTTTCTGAGCTGCGAGGCCTATCACGATACCAATAATCCCCGCCGATGCGAGAATTGTTGTGCCGAGCGCCCTGATTTTGGGAAAGGTCATCAAAATCAGAGCAAGTGAAATAATACAAACGGTGATTATCACAATTCGTTTCAGCACCCTGAACTGAGTATGAATCTTGCGTGCTCTGAGATTGTCTTTGACGTTCACTTCGAATCGCCTGACAATATAATCTTCCAGTACATAGACTAATTTGATCAGCAGCCATGAAACGGAAGCGATGAGCAGCAGACCCAAAAAGTGATTTAGATTTTTCGCCGTTTCCTCCGGCAATGTGGCCACTGATCCTATACGAATCACCAGGAAAACAATGATCCACTGGAATGGTCTGTAGCAGTACCGGACTACGGAATCATCGATTTGATTTTTGGAATCCAGGGTAAATTTCCGTATGATTTTATAGACCAGAAAATGGCCGATGAATCCTACCAGCAGCGGCACACCCACTACACTAGCTGCTATTTTCCAGTTTTCTATCTGTCCCCACATTTTTGATCCTCCGGAAAATCAGATTTAAAGATGGCGGGATAGATCCCACTCTATTTTTATTGCTGTTGTTCTAAGGGATTTTCTTCGACAATATGTGAGTGTTTTTGCACTCGCAGATTCAATTCATTAAGCTGTTTGGCATCCACTTCGCTCGGTGCCTCGGTTAAAAGGCACTGTCCTCGCTGTGTCTTGGGGAAAGCAATAACGTCCCGGATATTTTCTGTGCCGGTAAGCAGCATCACGAGCCGGTCGAGACCGAACGCGATCCCGCCGTGCGGAGGTGCACCGTATTCCAGGGCTTTTAAAAAGAAGCCGAATCTTTGCTGTGCCTGCTTCCTTGAAATATTGAGCAGGTCGAAAACCTTTTGCTGGACCTTCGGATTATGGATACGGATACTTCCCCCACCTATTTCAGAGCCGTTGACGACGATGTCGTATGCCTGTGAGCGGATGTTTGCGGGATCGGTTTCGAGTTTTCCCAGATCCTCCTCGACAGGGCAGGTAAACGGATGATGGAGCGAATCATATCGTTTTTCATCGGCGTTCCATTCGAACAGAGGGAAATCCACCACCCATATGAATTCGAATCTTCCCGGCTCGTAAAGCTTTAATTCGCGGCCCAGTTTACACCGAAGCGGTGCCAGAGCTTTATTTGCTGCATCCTGTGTATCGGCGACAAACAGGAGCAAATCGTCGACTTTGGCTTCGAAACGCTCGATAAGCTGCTGTTGTAATTCGGGACTGAAAAATTTGGCCGAACCCCCGAATAGGGTAAGCTGGCCGTTTTCCGGCTTAATCCTGCACCAGGCCAGGCCTTTAGCGCCGTAATCACCTACGAACCTGGTCAGTGTTTTTTCGATATCGCTTCTGGAATATTTTTCTCCGGCCGGGGCGCAGAGTCCCTTGACTATTCCGCCTTTTTCGATCGTTGAGGTAAATATATTGAATGTGCTTTGTCTGGCTAAATCGGAGATGTCCCTTAGTTTCATATCAAATCGCAAATCAGGTCGGTCTGTGCCGTAATCGGACACTGCCTGATTGTATGACATCCGCTTCATCGGTAAAGCCACATCGGTATCCAGTATCTGTTTCCAGATTTTCGCTACCAGGTTTTGATGTACGTTAATAACATCGTCGGTATCGACAAAGCTCATCTCAACATCGATTTGAGTAAATTCCGCCTGTCTGTCCGCTCGTGGGTCTTCGTCGCGGAAACATCGAACAATCTGGAAATATTTATCAATTCCACTGACCATCAAGATTTGTTTGAAAAGCTGTGGTGATTGCGGCAGGGCGTAGAAAGTGTTCGGAACCAGTCTGCTGGGCACGAGAAAATCCCTGGCCCCTTCCGGCGTGCTTTTAGCCAACATCGGAGTTTCTATTTCCCAGAAGCCCAGTTTGTCGAAATATTCCCGTGTAATCATCGTAACCTTGTGACGGATGCGGAGTTTGTTCTGCATCGACGGCCTTCGAAGGTCGATGTAACGATTAGTCAGTCGCAGCTCCTCGCCGGTTTTCTCGGCGTTTTCGATTTCGAAGGGCGGTGTTTTTGAGGTATTCAGTATTTCGATTTTCTGAATGGCCACCTCTACTTCACCCGTTGCAAGCTTGGGATTTGTCATACCCTCGCTTCTTGGCTGAACAATGCCTTCGGCGGCGACAACCCATTCACAGCGGAGCGTCCTGGCTGTTTTATGGGCGTCAGGCTGAGTGTCCGGATTGAAAACCATTTGTGTCAAACCTTCTCTGTCCCTGACGTCGATAAATACCAGATTTCCATGGTCACGGTAGGATTTAACCCAGCCTGATAAGATAACTTTTTGGCCGGCATCTTCGAGCCGGAGCTGGCCGCAGTTGTGCGTTCTTTTTAGCATATAAAAATCTCTGTTTTATTCCAAAATAATTGATTTGTGTTTACGGTCTAAGGTCAACTAAAGGAACAGGATAAACGAAGAAATATATTTCGTCAATAACGGCTTTGAATATTTAATGCGGCGGTATTGTATGGATGCTGGTCGAAATGAAGGTAATATTCAAAGAAACATGACTTTTTAATAATCTAAGCTGTTTAGTATGATTATTCGAGAATAGATTTATCCTGTATAGTTTTTGGCCCGATAATAGGTCAAGCTTAAATATCAAATTGGAATCCGGTCAATTTACACTCGATCTGTTTATGTTTTCTGAATTATATTCCACAATATTTATTAATCAAAAAAGCTGTTTTGGGGTGATTAGTATGCAAAAAAATATTCAAAAGACTACTATCGAGATCAAAGACAACACAACAGGTAAAGTCTAACTATATAAATACCGATAGTCAAAAAATAATGGGGTATGGTTTAAATCTTATTTGACAACCATTTTATGTTGACTTTAAGGGATTACGCATATGAAGTTTTCTTTTGACAATGTTACATGTAAAATATTCGTTTCTATTTTGATTCTATCGATACAAATACCTGTCCCTGCTAAGGAAAAGACACCATCCAGAGACTTATTTGACATGGATATCGAGGAACTGATGAATGTGGAGGTTACATCGTTTTCTAAACGTTCTGAAAAATCAAGCAAAGCGCCTGGAACAGTCTATGTCTGGACTGAGGAACAGATCAAAGCCTACGGATTCAGGAACCTGCAGGATGTGCTCGAGGCCACGCCTGGTTTTGAAATCACCAATTTCTATTTCTGGCTTAATGGAGGTCAACGCGGGTACAACAACAATATGGCTGGCACCCTTGTCCTCGTCAACGGCCGCCGAATGATGATGGAGTTCTTCAAAGAAGCGTACATCATGGAGCAATACCCCCTTGAAATGGTCAAGCGAATCGAAATCATCCAGGGACCAGTATCCGTTCTCTACGGTTCCGAAGCCCTCCAGGGTGTCATCAATATCATAACCAAAGGTGAAGGCGACTACCCAGACACCACCAGCCTCCAAACACGCTACGGCTCATTCAACTCAAAAGCCACAACCATGAACTTCCGCAAAAACTACAGTCAAGAATCCTTCGTATGGGCTGCAGCAAGCATGCACGAAACCGACAATCCCGATATCGGTAACTTCGTCGATGACTTCAGCAGATTCTCCAGAAGCTCGACCGACTCCACCAGAGTTTTGACAGCAGACGACTACGGCTTCTTCTACTCCCCCAACAAAGAACGCTCCGCGTACGTCACGTTCTCAAGCAAAATGGATCCTGGCAGACTTTTCGGCGGTTTTGATTTTTGGGAAGTCGAATCTGCGGGCGGAATAGAAGGTGTCTCACTTTTCGCAGGCATGAACCACCAGGAACGAAAAGTATTCCAGCCCTATATCGGCTACGAACTTAAATTCCTGGATGACCTGGCAAAACTCAACGCCGAGTACCAGTATCATCACGAAAGGGCCTTCTACCACGGCAATCTAACCGCAGTCCAGACACTGGATGGTGATACAGTCTATCCTACAGCGTTTGCAAATTCCGGGCCTTCCTCGATACACACGGGTAAACTACAACTCGATATGGACTTACAGGACTATGGCCACTACCTCATAGCTGGCTATGAATATTTTGACACAGATTTTGGGCACCAAATGTGGTCTCTCGATAGTGGACGCTATTACCTTCCTGAAAACTCGCCTTTTGATACTATCGCTGATCCCAATAAAGCACCCTTATTCCATCAAAGAGGATACAGTCTTTACATCCAGGACCAGACAACTCTTTTTGAGAGGTTCCATCTAACGGCCGGAATTCGGCACAATAAGCAGGATTTTTATGAGCAAGTTACCTTGCCTCGCGCCGGTGTTGTATGGGAACTGAATGAGAACCATAACCTGAAATATTTCTATGGAGAGGCCTTCAAAAATCTCTCGATGTTTGCGCTCACGGAGGGTGAAGACACTTTGGATGCAAAACCGTCGGTAATGAAGTCCAGCGAAATTGCCCTTGCGAGTAGCCTTGACTTGTCAGATGACGTAAAGATTTTTAACAATTTTGCTTTCTTCAGGAACGACTCCGAAGATTATCTTTTGCAACAAGTCTCTGCAGGGGATTTCCGGAATGTCGCCTCGAAATTCTGGACCGAAGGTTTCGAAGACCAGATCAAGTTCCTCATAGGCAGGAAGCTATCAGGTACTGCCAGCGTATCTCATATCCAGACAGAGCCCTTTGAGCTTAACGGTAAAAAGACCGATGCCTACAAGGTCCCTGAATGGAAAACCACTCTTGGATTGATCTACAACTTCACAGACAGAATTTCCTTGGGAGGTCATCTTATTTATCACAGCAAAGTAAAAGGAGATGTGAACACTATTGACGGTGCATCTACGGAAATGTTTACTGTTGACCCCTTTGCCATTGTCAACCTTGCTTTAACCTGTCGGGACATTACGATTGGTGAGCTGCAGCATATCAGTCTTCAAATTGGAGTACACAATCTTTTCGATGAAGAATATCACCACATAAATGGTCGCGGGACCTCTCCTATCCAGTACTTACAGGAGGGCAGAGCCTTTATGCTCGGTTGCAGAATGGAATTCTAATTGTCTATCGTCGCGTGTACTGTTTTTCTTTGGTCTCTGCAATGAATGTGCTCTCTTGCTCTGAACTACGGATACACCACGAGACTGTCCGTGTCCGCCACTGGATTCCCGCGGGGTGTAGGCTGGGCCCGAATGGGCATCTGAGATTGACGGGCATCCACGCGACAAATCCACTTAAAGGCTGCTGGAGTGTGTAATTTTCTTTTCATGAGAGTATGCTTTCTGTAAAAAAGTTGACAAATTGTACCGGACACTCTCTGGTTAACAATGGTACAGTTTTCTGGGGTCATGCCATTGGCACTCGTTTTGTTTATGTTTTCTAAATTATATCCCTCATTATTTATTAATCTCAAAGCTGTTGCGGGAAGATTAGTATTCGAAAAAAAATTCGTAAAGACTTCCATATTGAGCTCAAAAACAATGAAGCGGATTAAAGCCTATCTATATAAATACCGATAATCAAAAGGTAATGGGGTATGGTTTTAAATATTTACTGATAAGCATCTTATGTTGACTTTAAGGGATTCCGCTTATGAAGTTTTCTTTTAACGGTCTTATATGTGAAATCTTTGTTTCTATTTTGATTCTATCGATACAAATTCCTGTACCAGCCCAGGATCCCATATCGGACGAAGACTTATTTGAAATGGATATTGAGGAGCTGCTTAACGTTGATATTTCTATTGCGTCGAAAAAGTCTGAGCCGATAAATGAGGCACCGAGTATTGTCGTAGTTGTTCCCCGTGAGGAGATCGAGGTCTATGGAGACAGGAATCTTCATCAGCTTCTGCAGCGTCAGCCCAGCGTCTATACAAGAGATATATACCCTTACACAGATAATGTCACAGGCTTCCGTGGCGATATGGCGATGGTTACGGATTCGCACACCCTGATACTTTTTAACGGTCGGCCCATCCGGGAAAGCTGTCAGGGGCTCAATGTTAATATGTACCTGACGTTGCCACTATCAGCTCTGGATAGGGTGGAACTCATTCGCGGACCCGGGTCAGTTCTCTACGGATCCAATGCCTTCACCGGTGTAGTCAATCTAAAGCCCCGCATTCCCGAAAAGGACGAAATCTCGGTTTCTTCAATGATGGGCAGTTACGGATACTATGAATCGGATGTTACCGTAGGAGGAAAGTCCGGTGAATTTGGCTATATTACCGCCTTTCGCGTAGCCGGTCAGCAGGGATACCCCTACAATATGACCGATGGATTGGATGTTTACGGCGAGGATAACAAACAATATAAAAACTACTCGTCAGTAGTGCATCTGAATTATGGTAACTTTACTTTTGATTTCTTTTGGTCGGATTACGATGCGTTCGCAATAGGGGTTGTGCCTTTTTGGTCTAATCCACATAAAACATTCAGCGATAAAAAGCTCTTCTTAAACACTGGATATCGAATTCCCCTTCACGAACGAGTAACCATGGAGTTGAACGCCACCTACAATTTTCAGGAAAACAGTCTAACCAGCTTTAAGCCGGAGCTTATCGGGATCGACACCTCGGATATACTTGCAGAGGCGACCCTTTTCGCCGAACCTACGGACAACATGAATGTCGTCCTGGGATTCCTGCAGGAGCAGCGCTCGAGCTGCAACATGGATGACGATGACGAAAGATTTCATTCCGTTACCTCGTATCGTCAGGAGCCTAAGAGCTTTTATGCTCAGGGCGACTACAAGTTCGACAAGTTTCTTAAGCTCATTGCCGGTACGCAATGGAACAAATCAAGTTATGGTTTCGAAGACTGGATATCCCGATATGGTTTAATTATAACGCCGTTTGATAAGTGGGGTGTCAAGCTCCTTCGAGGAGAGGCCTTTAGGGCTCCGACCACAATAGAAACCGACCTCTTTGACCCGGGGATTCTCAGGGGCAATCGTGACCTTGTGCCTGAGGAGATAACGACCTACGATGCACAATTTTTCTATAATGACGAAACAACCTATGCCGCTGTTACATATTTCCACAGCACAATAGACAATCTTGTTATTTACGATCCGAGCGCCGTTCCTGATATGTCTTATATGAACGGAGGTGAGCACAAGTACAACGGCATTGAGGTTGAAGCCAAACATTTCATCACTCCTCACTGGCACGTGCTCGGCTCATTTACGCACCAGGAAAATGAAGCCGATCTTGGTATTAATCCCAGCGTCGTGCCGGAAAATATGGCCAAGCTGGGCACAGGTTACACCTGGGACTGGGGTACGGCGTCTGTGTTCTACTGTCACTTTGGCAATCCGCCGAAAATTTACTTCCCCTCATTACCCCCTCCTTTCGGCTCGACGCTGATGGTCAATCCGGAACCTGAAGCAATAAACTTAGTAAATCTGAATGTAGACCTTGACCTGTCGAAACGGATAGGGCTGGAAAAAGGGCAGTCCACTTTTACATTCCGGGTAGAGAACCTCTTCGACGAAAAGATTTACGTGCCGACACTCGCCTACTCCGGCACTCCGAACTCTTTCCCTTATGGTCCTGGCATGACATTTTATACCGGCATGACAATCTATTTTTAAGTTATTAAGCTACCTGTAGAAAGTTCTTAGATAATGTAATTAATAAAATGCTCAATATTAAGCCAATAAGCCAGTTTTATATGTAATGTTTATCTAAAAATATATACTCAAGGAAGCTTAATACGACGGGATAGTAGGTTTGTTGTTCAAAATGATGGTAATATTCAAAGAAACATGACTTTGTGTTAATCTAAGCGGTTTAGTATGATTATTCGAGAATAGATTTATCCTGTATAGTTTTTGGCCCGATAATAGGTTTAAGATTATTATTATTAGATTAGAATCCCGCTTTTTGTCTCCTCGGTTCATAGATTGTATCTTAAATATCGCTCTTAATATTCATTTCAAAGCTTTTTTGGGGGATTGTGATCTGCAAAAATGCTTGGAAAAACTGCGATATTAAGCTTAAAAGTTGGATGTTATTGCTTAAAGTTTATCTAACATTAATACCGATAATTAAGATGAAATTATGAGAAACTTTTGTATTTAATTAATGTCAAATCCCGAATTTAATTTAAGTTTATGGGGGTTCCGATTATGAAGTTTTCACCTTCCAGCTTCTCAATCAAGGTTTTTATTTGGATTTTAGTTCTATCAATACAATATCCTGTCTCGGCTCAGGAACCCATATCGGACGAAGACTTATTTGAAATGGATATTGAGGAGCTTCTTAACGTTGATATTTCTATTGCGTCGAAAAAGTCTGAGCCGATGAATGAGGCGCCAAGTGTAGTCACTTCTGTTAACAGGGACGAAATGGAGATATATGGAGACAGGAACCTCCATCAGCTACTGCAGCGTCAGCCAAGTGTGTACACGCGAGGCTCCTACCCGTACCTCAACAACATAGCCTCTTTCCGCGGCGACATGCCGACACACGTGGATCTTCATACCCTTATCCTCTTAAATGGCCGTCCCATCCGGGAGAGTGGTTTCGGTGGCCTCGATTTTCCAGTTTATATGACGTTTCCGATAGCTGGTCTCGACAGTGTTGAGCTGGTTCGCGGTCCCGGCTCAGTGCTCTACGGAACCAATGCTTTCACCGGTGTTATAAATTTGAGGTCACGCGTTCCGGACCATAACGAGTTATCGATCTCCGGCATGGGAGGCAGTTATGGATACTATGAATCAAATTTTACTGCCGGAGGTAAATATGGTAAACTCGGATATGTCACTGCCATTCGCACTGCCGGTCAGCAGGGTTATGACTATAGTCTGGTCGATGGATTAGGAGTCTATGGTTCACAGAATGACAAAAACAAGAGCTTCTCGGGAATGGTACACCTGGAACACGGCGGATTTACCTTTGATGCCTTCGCAGTGAATTTCGATACTTTTCATTTGGGAGCCATTCCTTGGTGGTCTCTTCCGTATCATGAGTGGGACACCAAAAAACTATTCGCCAATGCCGGCTACCGGCTTTTTCTGGATGATCGAACAAACCTGGAGTTGAACCTTACTTACAACCTCCAGGAGAATAGCTTCACTAACGTAACTCAGACCGTCGGCCTGAATACCTCGGACGTCCTGGGCGAAGTGACCCTCTTCACCAATCCGATAGACAACCTCAATGTCACTCTTGGATACCTGGAGGAGTATCGATCGAATTACAGCGTGAAGAGCGATTACTATCAATCTATCCCGACATACCATCTCCAGCCCCAGAGTGCCTACGCACAGGCCGATTACAAAATACGCGAGTCTGTTAAGCTCATTGCAGGCACACAGTGGAACGAATCCTCACAGGGTTACGAAGGTTTTGTCTCTCGATATGGCGTGATTTTCACTCCGTTCGAGAAGTGGGGAATTAAGCTCCTGCGGGGCGAGGCTTTCCGCGCCCCCTTTGCACTCGAGACGGATCTCTATGATACGATGCTCGTCGGTAATCGTAATTTGAAGCCGGAGGAAGCAACAACCTACGATGCCCAGCTTTTTTATCAAGACAGGAAGACTTATGCCGCGGTCACATATTTCAACAGCGTCATCGAACAGCTTGTCATTCGCGACACGAGTGTAAGCCCGGCATCGTTCAAGAATGGTGGTAAGCAGAAGTTTGACGGCATAGAGTTTGAGGCCAAACGCTTTTTAACATCGCATTGGCACGTCCTCGGCTCGGCAATGTACCAGAACAATAAACAGACTTTTGATCTCAACACAAGCACCGTTCCTGATTACATGTTTAAGATGGGAACCGGATACACATGGGATTATGGGACTGCGTCTATTTTCTACAGTCACTTCGCTAAACCGCCCCGACTTGCTTCCGAAGTCGTCGTCAATCCAGAGCCTGAAGCTCTGGACCTCATCTCCTTAAACGTCCACCTTGACATGGCCCATTGGTTGGGCGGACCGAAAGGCCGCTCGATCCTGATGCTAAGGGCCGAGAACTTCCTGGACGAAGACATCTGGGTACCGGAGTTCAATCGAGGCGGCAATCCCAATTCCCTTCGAGACGGTCCGGGTACAACGTTCTATGCCGGCATGACAATCCACTTTTAGGTCGTTAATATCTTCCAAGTTTTCTATGTCTGCACAGGGCAGGATATTTCTATTGCCTGGGATCCGAATGAGGGATTTCGTTAAACTGCGGCATTATACTCATGATTCCGATACTTTTACTTAAAGTCTATTCCAAATTAGTGCCGATAAAAGAAGGAAATGTGGGATGATTTCAGGCGTGTATTATCAGTTAATCCGAATTTCATTGAGATTCATCAGGATTACGATCATGAAGCAAGCATCTGTTAGAATTCCGTTTAGAATTCTGATTTTAATTCTCTTAATTCAAATTCCTGTACCAGCCCAGGATCCCGTATCGGACGAAGACTTATTTGAAATGGATATCGAGGATCTGCTTGAAGTAGATATATCGGTGGCATCGAAAAAGTCCGAGCCGATACAGGAAGCGCCAGGTGTAGTCACCGTTATTAACAAGGACGAAATCGAGATATTTGGAGACAGGAACCTACACCAGCTCTTGCAGCGCCAGCCAAGTGTGTACACGCGAGGCTCATATATGTATCCTTATAACATTGCTTCCTTCCGAGGGAATATGGCGACCCATCTGGATCTTCACACTCTTATCCTCTTCAATGGTCGTCCCATTCGAGAAAGCGCGTTTGGTGGAATTAATTTTCCCGCCTATATGAACCTTCCACTAAAGAGTCTGGAGGGTGTGGAAATTATTCGTGGTCCCGGCTCGGTGCTCTACGGAACTAATGCATTCACGGGTGTAGTCAATCTAAAGCCACGTATTCCGGAAACAGATGAATTCTCGGTATCTTCGATGATAGGCAGTTACGGGTACTATCAATCGGATGTCACAGCAGGAGGAAGGTCCGATGACTCCGGTTATATGACCACATTTAGCATGGCCGGTCAGCAGGGATACACCTACCGTTTGATCGACGGGATGGGTATATATGACACAGACAGTGACAGAAACAGAAGCGTTTCCGGTATAGGGCATTTATACTCCGGTAAATTCACATTCGATTTCTTTGCAACCAGTATGGAAACGTTTCACGTGGGAGTTCTACCTTTCTGGGCGGTACCCGGTCATGTATATCGCGTAAACAAGCTGTTCACTAATGCCGGGTACAGAACCGACTTGAACGAAAAAATCATGCTGGATTTGAATCTTACCTACAATGTCCAGGAGAACGACTTCGCTGGTTTCCCGACAGGAGATGTAAGCTTGAACAGTTCCGATTTACTCGGTGAGGCTACTTTCTTTATCAATCCTGCGGATAACCTTAACCTCGTCCTCGGTTATCTTGTTGAGTACCAGGCAAGCCGCGAAGGTAACGCCTATGAATCCATTCCCATATACAATCACAAACCGCAGAGTGCCTATGCACAGGGTGACTACAAGATCGGTAAATTACTTAAGTTCATCGTCGGCTCGCAATGGAACCGGTCGAGTCAGGGAGTTTCCGACTTAATATCCAGATACGGCATAATTGTTACACCGAATGAGAAATGGGGTGTAAAATTACTGCGAGGTGAAGCCTTCAGGGCGCCCTTCGCACTCGAGGCGGATCTCTATGACATACCTGTTCTTGTCGGCAATAGTAATCTAAAGCCAGAGAATATTACGACCTACGACGCACAGATTTTTTATAACGGTGATAAGACACACACTGCTATTACATATTTTGACAGTTCGATCGACCAACTAATCGTTCGCGACACGAGTGTTAGCCCGACATCGTTCAAGAACGGTGGCGAGCAGAAGTTCGACGGCATAGAGTTCGAGGCCAAACGCTTTTTAACATCGCATTGGCACGTTCTCGGCTCGGCAATGTACCAGAACAATAAACAATCTTCTGATCTCAATTATAGCACCGTTCCTGATTACATGTTTAAGATGGGAACCGGATACACATGGGACTATGGGACTGCGTCTATCTTCTACAGTCACTTCGCTAAGCCGCCCCGATTGGCCTCTGAGGTCGTTGTCAATCCGGAGCCTGAGGCCCTGGATCTCGTCTCCTTCAACGTCCGCCTCGACATGGCCCATTGGTTGGGCGGACCGAAAGGCCGCTCGATCCTGACGCTAAGGGCCGAGAACTTCCTGGACGAAGACATCTGGGTACCGGAGTTCAACCGCGGCGGCAATCCGAATTCTCTTCCCGACGGTCCGGGTACTACGTTATATGCTGGCATGACTTTTAGCTTTTAAGTTTTCAATATCCTCTTACTGTTTTCCGATTAAACCGTGTAATGAATCACCGCAAATTGGTGGCCGTAGAATGTGTATATAAAATTTTACAATAAAAAGACTAAAATTAAGTTTACAAAGTTATTCGTAGCTGGATTTCATTTACCCGGAGTAAACACCTATTAAAAAGTAGGTGATAAATTGTATCTATTGTTTCTGCCCACATGCGAACTTTGCCGGATTGGTTTCGTAATAAAAAATAGCCACGGGCTGAGGTCTTATACTTCACTACCCTCCTCCTAACCTCAGCCCTTTCATTATTTTTGCCCGTAGGGTATCCACTCCTTTTAAGGATAAGCTTGAAGCTTACCTGAAAAACAGGAAATCGGAATTGGAGATTATTATCCGGCGAATAAATGAAAATCTCAGCCGTAGAAAGTCTAAAATTAATTGACGTCGGATATATGAACTTTTAATAAGATTCATGCGTAGTATTTTATAATGGATTTCGGGCTGGGGTTTTCAACTCTCCTTTCCTCCTTGCCTCAGCCCGTTTTTTTGATATTTGGTAATTTTATCCCTGTTTTTGGGAAATTAACGAAGATATAAAAAAATAACATTTTTTTCGATTTTATTCTTGACAGAAAAACAGAAGGCTTTATCATTATTTTTACGAACTTTGATGGCGGGTTTAGTAGAAGACCGAGTGCGAGAAATAAGATATTTTTTGATGGAAAAGTGTTGATAATTAGAAAGGTTTTTGGTATAATTCAATAAACACATTCACAGGGCTGAGGATATCTCGCTTTTTCCTCTCCCTCCGCACCTCAGCCCTGTTTCCTCTTTCCTTGACTCCTCAGGGGTCGAGGTCTTTTTTCTCCTTTCCTTCCGTTATTTAGCATTATCGAGTAAAAATCCCCTTTTCTTAACTTGTTTTTTAATAAAATTTTAGATCTAACAGGCAACTTGTTATTTTGACGGCGATCCGGCCAAATCAATTATCAGGTGAAATAATATCGCTTTATCGGCTGTTTTTTACCAGGCGGAGATTATCGATAAGGAAAGTGCTCTAAGGCTGGAGCTTGGAAAGGGAAATTCTGTAGATTTCAGGTGTAAAAATACACAATATGTTTTTAAAAGTTGATTTTTTTTGGCATTATAGGCTAAAAATTGATGTTGTAGGTGAACCGGCTCGATGGATTGAGGATAACGGTTTTTTAGAGTCGGAGATGTTTATTGTGTCCTCCGGGATTGAGCCATAAGGATTATCAAAATTCAGTAAAAATACGCGAAAGAGCATTACAACTCGCAAAACCGCCAGAGTAGTAAGCATGCAGTTTGAAAGGAGATGATTATTAAAAGAGGTTATTCAAAGATATTTATTTTATAGTTTAAGAAACTCAAAATATTTAAGAATTTTGGAGGTTTTGAAATGAAAAATTTATTTATTATGACGATTATTGCCGTGTTTGCATTGTCAATATACGGTGTTTCGGCGGCGAAGGCCGAAGTATATCCTCTATACGCCGGCCAGGATATATTAGTCGGAACCGTGATTGTCTCGATTGAGGGTGATAATCTTTGTATTAGATATGAACTCAGTGCGGAAGCTTTGGCTGCAGGCTGTGTAATTAAAGAGACGCATTTGGCTGTGGGTCATGAAGTAGGCGATATTCCCCAGACAAAGAAAGGTAGCCCAATTCCGGGACATTTTCCTTATGGTGATGATAAGCTGGCCGGAGTAGATTCTTATGAAGAATGTATCTCCTTCGAAGAGCTCGGAATAGAATGTGAGGATACGATTATTATTGCGGCTCATGCGGTTGTCTGCTGTTCGAACGGGGGTTGCTGTGAAACCGCCTGGGGCGCTGAAGGAGAGCCGGGTCAGACGAGGTTCGTTGAAAAAGGCAACTGGGCGACCTACTTCGGTTATACTGTATATTGTGGTGGTATAGGGACCGAATAATTAATCGGCATTCTGTTTTATTGTTTCCTAAAGGGCTGTGGGTTTTACACTCGCAGCCTTTTTTATTAATATCGGCGGGCGGCGGTTTTACCGGGACGCGTGTGGTTGATGAAAAAGTACCGCAGGGCGTCGATAGGATGGTCGTAAAGGCCATCTTTTAGCGGCAGTTCCCCGAAAGCACCCCTTTCCGGTGGATAATGATAGCATTCCATAGCCTCAATCAGGCGGGGGCAGTTAGGTGAGATAATTAGCGAACTTTTGCCGTCGCCGGAGCGGATTGCCCGTCGGATAAGTTCGATTCCTTCCAGAATCCCGCTGCGTTTGTATTTAACCGCAATTCCCAGAGCACGCAGCTCGCGGATCGAGCTTGTGCCGGTCACATCGTTAAGACTTTTTCCCGCCGGGTCGCAGAATGTAGCGGTGATTTTTTCCTCGGCGACCGGCAAACGGCCCTTAATCGCCTCGGTATGAACGTCGATAGTGGCCCTGCTGCGAACATACTCGTCTATTACGCGAATTGTTCCCGCCTCATCGACCTGTATCCACAGACATACGAAGGGATTGACGAAACCAAAATCCAGCGAGCGATACAAAGGTAGATTCGGATCGTAATCGAGAGGCCGGACGTGGATATCCGGCTCGAACTCATCGAAGACGACGTTTTCCCGCGACGGCCTTATGCAGAGCATCTCCGCCTCCCATCCGGCCCGGCTGGCCCTTCGCATCTGCGTGATGCAATCGTCTATCTTCAGATATCCTGCGGCGATTTTCGCCTTGCCCCGGCAATCCTGCCAGAGCGGGCATTGCGAGCAGCTTCGGCCGATGCATTTTTCAATCACCTCCCAGACGCACCATTTGAATATCGGCGTGCCGTACTTCGGGGCCGACGAAACAATTTGCTGCATCAGCCCATAAGGCTGGTGCATCGTTGAGATTAATTCCATACCGGCGATAATTCCCGCCTTGCTTTGCGTGGTGAATTTCGCAGCACTAAAAACATCCACGTCGAAAAGCTCGACTTCATCGCAGCGGAGCTTCTGAACGTGCTGGCCGCGGACGCTGGTCGCCGATTGGGTCAGCACCTCGGTCGATGAGCCGTTGGCAAAGCGGCACTTTGCCTTCAAAGGCGGCTCGGCAAGAAATTCCTCGAAGCCGTTATATAAGAAGTTAATCAGATATTCGTACATCCTGTTCGACTGCTCGCCGGAGCCGCCGAGTATCCTGACCTGACAGTTCGGCTTAAAGATGCAATCCAGCAGAGTCGCAACCGCTGCCAGTTCAGTTTTGCCGCCGGTACGATTCGCCCAGACAATTGCATCAGTGTTTTTTGATTCGTATTGCGTATTGAGTATTGCGTTGTGCGTACATTTTCGTTTCGCATCACGCATCACGCACGACGCATCACGAAACGTGTGCCAGAGATAATCCATCGGGCTGTTGTGTTCCGGGCAGATGTTGGTATCCGGCACATCCAGGCCGAGAAAGACCTTGACATAATTTTTCAAATCGGTCCTTGTCACCGGCCGAATTCGCCGAAGCTGGTTGTAAACATTGGCTACCCTTTCGATGTCACTGTGGTTCTGTAGTTCAAGTAGATTTGCCATGATGTCCCCCTGTGATGAATTTTGGAATTGTTTTGAAAACCACTCAATAAATTGAGGGGCTAAATATTATTGACTATCCCCCATACCCAATACCCTATCCCCTAATTTTTGTCGGTCAGCGTACGATTTTCAGTTCAGACAGTGCCCTTTGCAAATCTTCCACCTGCTCATCTGTGACGTTGTCGCAGCCTCTAATAGAAAGCCGTCGCAGGTTTGTCAGGTTTGTTAATGGCCCCAGGTCAGATACCTGGGTATTTTCAAGCCAAAGCAATTGCAGGTTTGTCAGGCCTTTTAACGGCTCAATATCTGAAACCTTAGTTCCATAAAAGTATAACGATTGTAGGTTTGTAAGATTTGCCAATGGTTTTATATCGCTGACTGGTGTCACATCGAGAATAAGTATTTGCAGGTTCGTAAGACCTGACAGCGGTCCAATGTCTTCGACTAGTGTATTGGATAAGTAAAGCTCTCGCAACCTGATTAATTTTGCTAATGGTTTTATATCGGTAACATATGTATCGGTTAAGTCAAGATTTTGCAGGTTTGTAAGATCTTCCAAAGGGCTGATGTCGTTTATATCTGTATTGATTGATAGAAGAGACCTTAAGATGGAAAGCCCTGCAAGTGGACCGATGTCTTTGACTTGAGTATTAGAAAGGTTCAGGAATTGAAGGTTTTTTAGTTCCCTTAACGGTTCAAGGTCGGAAACCTTAGTATAGTGAAGTCGAAGCTCCTTCAGGTTTGTAAGCCCTTTCAGTTGTTCTATATTATTTATGTTATTGCCGGCAATATTTAGTGATTTTAATTGTGTAAGACCTGCGAGTGGTTCAATATCACTAATTCGTGTTTGTTTAAGCGAAAGTATTTCATGTTTCGTGAAGGGACTTGTACCGTTATCCGACGTTTTAGCTAAATTTAGTGTGTGTAGGTTTGTAAGTTCAGCAAGGGGACTTATATCGTTAACTGGCGTTTCGGCTAAATTTAGTGTTTGCAGATTTGTAAGTTTGGCAAGAGGGCTTATCTTACTTACTTGTGTTTTATGTAAATTCAGTTCCTGTAAGTTTGTAAGGTATGCCAGCGTATTTATATCGTTTAAAAATAGGTTGTTTGCTAAATCAAGAGTTTGGAGATTTGTAAGCTTTTCCAACGGCGTAATATCGATGTTTTGGAAACTTCGAATGGAAAGATTTTTGAGATTTGAAAGATTTACCAGAATATTTGTATCGTTACTTCGAAATACGAAGAGGTTCAATGTATGCAGATTTGTTAGACTTTTTAATGGACTAAAATCGGTGACAATAGTGCCGCTTATATCAAGATTTTGTAGGTTTTTAAGATTATTCAGCGGGGCTATATCTTTGACTCGTGTGCCGCTAATGTCAAGGCCTTGCAGGTTTTTAAGTTTTGCCAGCGGTTCGACGTTTTTGACATTAATATTCTTAAGATTAAGCTTCTGGAGGGCCGTAAGTTTCTCAAGTGGCCTTATATCGACTAAATCTTTTTCGGATGGATTTCTGATATGTAGTTTTACAAGCAACTCTTCCCATTTTGATGGCTTTGTTTTTGGAACTTTCAGATTTTCGAGAGTAAGAGTTTGAAGGTTCTTACATTTCGTAAGCGGCTTAATATTCGTAATCGTTGCGTTTGAAACTTTAAGCTCTTTGATACGTGCAAAATCATCCGCAGTCAGATCTTCGGGGCTTTTATCGAGTTGCTTTGCTATTGTGAGATGGATCATAGCCTTGCTGGCTTGTCGTTGTCGCTGTAAATCGGAGCTCGGCATAAACAGCTTATAACTTATGATATAAAGTACACACAGTAAAATAATAACCGCCACGAGTATGTATTTTCGGCGGGGACGTTTCTTTTTAACGTCTTTTTGCTCTTGTATGGTGCTATTGTTTTCCATTTAGTATCTCCCTGCGCATTTTCTGCCGGTCAGCGAGTGATTTTCACATACCGCTTTTTCTTTTGAAAGTCCGCCACCTGTTTGTCTGTAATATTTATACAGTTTCTAATGTTGAGTTTTATCAGATTTGCGAAATACTTTAATATCTCAAGGTCGGATACCGCAGTGTTATTAAGCTCAATCTCTCGCATGAATTTAAGGCCTTTTATTGGCTCAAGGTCGGTTACCTGAGTTCCGCTGAGGGAAAGTTTTTGAAGGTTTATGAGCCCTTTTATCGGCTCAAGGTCTGATACCTGGGTATTGTCAAGCCAAAGCCATTGCAGTTTTGTCAGTCCTTTTATCGGCTCAAGATCGGAAACCTGCGTTCCGCTGAGAAAAAGCCTTTCCAATTCTGTAAATCCCTTTATCAGCTCAAGGTCGGCGAATTGAATATTTCGAAGAGACAGGGCCTGTATTTGTGTCATTTCTTTTATCAGTTCAAGGTCGGATATTTGAGTCTTGCTAATACCAAGACATTCTAGGTTTTTCAGACCTGTTAAAGGCTTAAGATCAACAGTCTTAGTGTCGCCAAGTTGGAGATTTTGTAGGTTTGTTAAATTCGCTAATGGCTTGTAATCGGAAACCTGGGTTCCAACGAGGGAAAGCCACTGCAAATTTGTAAGATTCCTTAAATGCCTGATATCGGAAACCGAGGTACCTGAAAGATCAAGTGACTCCAGGTTAGTAAGATTGGATAATGGCCTTATATTTTTAATTTGTGTTTCATATAGGGTAATTTTGTCAAGGTGGGATAGATTCTTGAGCGGGCTTAAATCGATGAAGTTTCTCTGTCGGAGATTAGTAATATGAAGCTTCGCCAAAATCTTATTCCAGAGTGTGGGAATTTCCCGGAAACGAATAACCTGAAAATACAATATTTGCAGGTTGGTGAATTTCTCCAGCAGCTTAATATCGCAAAGGTCTTTATTAAAAAGTTGGAGTTTCGTAATTTTCGCAAAATCATCGTCTGTCAGGTCGTTTGGATTTTTATTAAGCGTTTCGGCAGCAGCCTTGCGGATAATCGCCTCACTGACCGGGTCGTTGTTTGATCCCTGTGAGAAAAGAATAAAAACTGTTGTTAGCAATAGCAGTACAATCGCAGCGAATATGTATTTTCGGTAGGGGAATTTCTTTGGAATATCTTTTTGCTCCTGCATGGCGTTGTTGTTTTCCATTCCTGATTTCCCAGTTTATTTTTCTGCCGGTCAGCGGTAAATTTTCAAATTCGGCAGGGCATTTTGCAGGTTCACCATTTGCTTGTACGTTATATTGTTGCAATCACGAAGATAAAGATATTTTAGCTTTGTCTTATTTTTTAGCGGCTCAAGGTTAGATACCTGCGTGTTATCAAGGTTGAGCAAAACCATATTGAACAATCCTTTCGTGGCCCCAAGGTCGGTGACCTGAGTTCCTTTTAGTGAAAGATTTGACATGTATCTCATATTATATATAGGTCCAAGGTCGGAGACCTGAGTATTATTAATATACAGTCCCACAAGATTTGTCATCCTCCTTATAGGCTCAAGATCAGAAACCTGAGTGTCTTTGAAATATAGTACCTGCATACGCACCAGATCCTTTATCGGCTCAAGGTCGGTGATCAAAGTTTTGTCAAGATAAAGGTTTTGTAGATTTGTAAGCTTCCTTAACGGTTCAATGTCGGATACCTGTGTATTACGAAGTTCAAGCCATTGCAAATTAGTCAATCCCTTTATCGGGTTCAGATCAGTAACCTGAGTATCCTCAAGGATAAGAGTTTTCAGATTAGTCATTTCTTGCAAAGGCTCAAGATCGGAAATCTGTGTTCTTCTAAGGACAAGTCTTTGGAGATTGATAAGGCCTTTTATATGCTCAAGATTCGAAATCCTGGTAAATTTAAGATCGAGCGTTTGCAGGTTTATAAGTTCTTTGATTGGCTCCAGATTGGTAATCCGAGTGCAACTAATATCAAGCGATTGCAGATTTGTCAGTTCCTGGATTCCTCCAAGATTTGATATCTTAGAAAAGCTAAGGTCAAGCTCCTGCAGGTTTACAAGCTCTTTTATTTGCTCGAGATTTGAGATATGAGTAGATTCGATGTCAAGTTTTCGCAGGTTTGACAGCTCTTTTAATAACTCAAAATCAGTAACTTTAGTTCCGCTTAGATCAAGAGTTTGCAGATTTGTTAGTTCCTGGATTCCCTCAAGGTTGGAAATTTTTGTTCCGCTGATGTTAAGCTCCTGAAGATTCTTAAGTCCTTTTATCGGTTCGAGACTTGTTACCATAGAATTATGAAGGCTAAGCTTCTGTAAATTAGTCAATCCCCTTAGCGGCTCAAGATCGTATATATGGCATACCGGTGCCTTAAAAACAATGAGTTCCCGCAGGTTGGTCATACGTTTTACTAGCTCAAAGTCGGAAATATAATATTTTGAAAGATTCAGGATTATAATTTTTGAATAGTCTTTATCTAAAATATCCTCCGGCTTCTTTTTAAGCTGATTAGCAACGGCATCGAGGACGCCCTCGGTATACGTAGGTATAACCGGCATAAATTTTATACGACGTGTTTCAATCTTGCGTGAGATATTCTCTCTGGTTTTGGGGTAGTTTCTTACGAATTGAAATAGTATAAAGATCGCAAAAATATTTGTCATCAACCAGAACAAAAACAATACGATTACTAATTTCCGGAAGGGGAGTTTTTGGGGAATATCTTTTTGCTCTTTTATTTCGATGTCGTTTTCCACTTTGAATCTCCCTATGCATTTTTTATGTAATGCAACTGAGATGTCCCTCAAAAACTATCTCTGATGTTATGATATGCGAAAGTACGGAATTTGTCAAATAGAAACTGACGTTTATTTATATTAGAGATAAGTAAATTTGCCTTATTAAATTTAAATATAATATGTTGTGCCTTATTATAATTTAAGGCCGCAAATTATAATTACGGCTTTTTTTGCAGGTTTTTTAAGCCAAATAAACATGTATGCCGGGCGGAGTTGGAATTTTATTGATGTTTTGATTTTTTGTTATCGTGGATTGTTCGCTGCATGAAATGTCCCGCGATGATCACGACGACCAGCACGGCCATCAGGATCATCGCCGCATACGGACTGTACTGGGCGACCTGCTGATTGACCGTGTACAGAAGTAACGCCCAGCAGGTAATCGCCACATAAGTGCCTCCCAGCACAACGACAATAGTAATCCATGCCGGCAGACCCAGCAAAAATCCGATCACACAGCCGACGACAGGACCGGTCATCCAGAACGGGAACCAGACGAAGGCAAACAACCCGATTATGCCGTACCTGCGGACAAAGTCCTGATTCTTCTCGGCGGCTTTTTGAATCCGGTCGAAGAATTTCTTCAGCCACTTGAACGTTAACAAATGCCGCCAGCTAAAGACGAACAACGGATATATAATCATTACCAGAACCGTTTCGACAATCATACTGACAGGTATGACTGTGCTGTGGCCGAGCAGTGCGGAATATCCGAATGCCATACCTGCGGCCCGGCCGAACATGATGGCGACTGCGGTCAGGCCGATCAAAACCTGGGCCTTCTCGGGGGAAAATATGAATTTGATGCCTATCATAAGTGTGTACATCATGGCCAGGGCGACTCCGATAAGCAGGATGCAGCCTTCCGGGCTGGACAGCAGGGTGGTCTTTATCTTTTTTGCCCGCGACAAATTTGACCCGTTCGGTGATTGTTCGTTAATGTCCGGCATAATTTATCCCCAATGGATGAATTACAGCTTCCAAATCAATAAGCAATCCTAATATAAAGTATATTAAATATATTTCAAGGCGGATGATAAGAACAAGTTTTCATAGAATTTCAATACAATCTCGGACTTTTGAAGATTATTGTCCCTGTTTTTCGTTAGCCAGGACGGCTAAAATTTTACCGGCGGTATCGGCCGAAAACGGCGGGGAGTTTTCCTGTGCAGTCTCGTTGGCCGCCGCGGCGGGATTTTCCCCGGACGATTGCATCGAGATTATATCCAGGCATGCCCTGCGGGCGGTCTCGACTTTTTCCGAATCGGTCAGTTCAACGAGCTTGGCCGCGGCAAGCGGAGCGTAACGCGCAATGTAGATAGCGCTGCTGCGATAGGATGCGGCGATTCGCTTGTCCAATTGTTCGGCAAAAGTCTCATCGAGAAGCCATTTATTGAAGAGGTTCCTGCCGACGTTGTATTTTTCAAGGACATCCTGCTCGAGCATCCTCTCGTCAAACAAATCCTCAATTAAATCAAGCTGTCTTTTACTGGGTTGTTTTGTTTTAGCCATCGATTTTCCCCTCAATTGTACGTTGTGTCGTAATACCTTGGACATGCCTTACGGCAGATGTCACTCCGGGACTACGAAGGACGAGTATATAGTGACACATTGTTTATATCGGATTACAAATATGATGTTAAGTCAAACCAGTTGATGAAACATAATCTTTTCATGCTTTTTTACTGCGGCTTCTGCGTGGGCGGGACTTAACTAATTTGAAGAAATTGTCGGATTTTTTCAGGCCTAATTGCCTTGCTTTGGATTTAATCGAATTTGCAGACCGGTGGAATCGCTTCGCCAATTCATCCGCCTCCGTATCGGCATACAGTTCTCTGAGCAAATCCAGGTCCTCCGGCGTCCAGTATTGATATACGTTTGTTTTCATTCCCATATCGTATGCTTTTTGTCGGACTGCCGTAAGAGGACGATTGAGCCGCTCGGCGAGCTTTTTGATATTTCCGTGACGATAGTTTCTTTTCAGCAGCGTGATGTCTTTTTTTGTCCACGACCATGGACCGCTTATCAGCTTTGTTTCCGTAGCCATGATATGACCTTTCCAGATAATTTTATTTCCGCTGAGAAAATTGCCGCTTTCATTCTCCGTCCCTAAAGGAATACCAGGAATATATTTTTGTTATTACTACTTCCTTATGATTGCAACTCCGCTTAAAGTCCACGATAAAAACAGACTACCAGTCAATATTATGAATGTTTTAGTCTTTTTGTCAAGAACGATTTCCCGACTTTAGTTGATTATTCTGCTAATACTGCGATTTCATCGGGATTTAAGGATTTGTTGTAGATTCGAATGTCGTCCATTTTGCCGTTATAGAAGCGAGTGTCGGCCTGATACGAACTGATAACCAGGTTTTGTCCCTCGCCGGGTTCTGCCGGGATGTAATCGGCTGTGCTATCCAACTGGCCGTTTATATAAACAGATGCGCGGGAGCCGTCCAGGCAGATGGCCAGATGACTCCATTCGTCCAAAACTATTAAAGGCTGTGACATTACTGAGACGGGGTCCGAATTTGATTGTCCCACATTAAGTTCAATTTCACCTGCAAGATGTCTCATGACGGCATAGTCGATGATATCTGTGGTCGGATTTGCCCGTGAAGCAATATATCGCATCCCTCCCATGTGATATGGCTAAAGCCATAGAGACAGGGTCATTTCTTCCGGCCGTAGTGACTGACTGTCACCACAATTCATGTAGGTGTTGAGACCGTTGAACAACAGTGCACCATCGATTCGGCCATCCGTCCATGTTCCACGGTGTACGGTTGCATTGTGATTCCCGGCGGAATCATAGGCTATATCGCCCTCGATTTCATCCAGTTTCCAATGTGCGACAAGTGGTGAAGATTCCGGCTGCTCCGGTGACATGCTGGCTTCAGAGGTACCGCCGTATGCGCCCATGTTGATTCTTCCGCCGTTAGGTTCCGGCTCATCTCCGACAGGGCTGTTCGGATCTCCGGCGTCGATACACGGACTTGTAACGTCATCGATCACCCGGTTGCCAATGTTCGGGTCGAATCTTCCCGCCTGGGATTTCAAGTGATAATCGCCGTCTATCCATACTGCGTTGGGGTTGTTCGGACCGACAATGATATTCGGATCGTTTATATCCGCCCAGTTACCGGGACTAACAAAAAGCGGGTCTTCGCTGATATTGTCCTCGCCGTCGAAACCGTCCCGTATGTTGCTATAGCTGATGATTATGGTGGAGCCGTCATTGTTTCGGATAGAATTCACGTCATCCCAGATAATGCAATTGGTGCATTCGATATGGCTCGGGTTAGGATCGAAATTTTGGATTTCATCGTCGGGAAGTCCGGGAAGGGCGCCGCTCGTATCCTGGTTGTCCTGTGATGAGCCGGAGATTCCCCCGTCATAAATTTTCGTCGCATTTCCATTGATTGTGCAATTTGTCAGTGTGAGATTGCATTCGTAACTTTGTATCGAGCATCCTTGTTGTGACGCGTTGCCGGTGAAGAGGCTGTTAATTATTGTCAGTTCGCTGAACCAGTTTTGCATTGCACCGCCCTCGAAAGCTGCGTTTCCGGCAAAGGAGCTGCCGGTAATTGACAGATTGCTATATAAGTTTTGCATCGTGGCGCCGCTACAGGCCGAGTTGTCGGAAAAAGTGCAGTTGTTTATGACAAGGTTCATACAACTGTCATTGGAGATCGCACCGCCACCACCATTTGCTATATTTGAGATGAATTCGCAATCGGTTATATTAGGCTCGCTGTCATCGTTGGCAATACCACCGCCGTCCGAACTTGCGTGGTTTTCGATAAACGTGCAGCCGGTCAGGATTGGTGTGCTGAAGGAATTATGCAAACCGCCGCCTACATTGGCCGAATTGCCTTCGAATGAACAGCCGGTTAGTATGGGACTGCAGTAGTAATTTTTCATCCCGCCGCCTGTATTTCTCGCCATGTTTTGGGTGAACAGACAGTTTGTTAAGGCAGGCTCACCGTTGCCGTAATTGTACATGCCTCCGCCTGACGAGCTGTAGTTTTCGGTGAATGTGCAGTTTGTCAGGACGGGACTGCTGCAAAAGTTGAGTATTCCTCCGCCGGAGCCGCCGTAACCGTACTCATCGCTTATTGCGGCATTTTTATCGAATCGGCAATCGATTAACCTCGGGCTACTGTTATTGTTGAACATCGCCCCTGCTTCCCGGGCTGCATTGAACGTGAATTTACAATTGGTTATTACCGGCTCACTCTGACAGCAGTACAATCCGCCGCCCTTGCTTTGCGGCCGACCATAAATATAATCATAATTGGCGATGCCGGCGGTGATAGTAAAACCATCGAGCACGGCTGTTTCATCTGTATTATTTGCGGTGACAACATTGTAAGTATTGTCGAAACGACTGCCCTCATCAGCCTCTTTGAATAAATCGTACGGATCGGCTACCGGCTCGTCGTCGCCGTTTAAATCGCCGGAAAGGATTGTCTCGAATAACTTGATGTCCCTTGCATCCGGGTCCGGCTCGCCATTTCCCGCATAGCCGCCGGCAAGTGTTACACCATTTAAAAGCTGGAATGATAAATTGCGATATCCAGGAGTAAGGAATGCTCCCTGGTCGGGTGTGTAGATGCCCTGTGCGACTCGTATCTCGACGGGTTTTTCTGCAAGATATGCATCAACAAGGGCGTCCTGGAGAAAAGTGTAGGCATTTTGCCAGCTTGTCCCGTCATTCACTCCTGCGGCATTGTCATCGACATAGATAGTTTTCGCCGTGCAGACACTACAAGCAAGTAAAAATGCCAAAACAGCTCGGCTGATTATTTGATTGTTGGTTCGCATTAATTCACTGTCACCTCGATTGAAAATGTCATAATGGGATCGTTTTCCCCTGGTCTGCGATAGACCAAATTAAGAGTTTCCTGCCCGGCACTTACCGCCTTGAAGCGGAAAACTTCCCAGCCGCCGATACCTATCATTGTGCCGCCTGGCGAGGACGAGATAAACTCAGCTTCACCTTGCTGGGCCATAATTGAGTCCGTATTCTCAACCAGTTCCCATTGATAGCCGGATGTTGGATGCCATTTGAATGTCACGACCAAACCCTGCCTCTGCTCAAGTGTTACCTGTACGACCGGATCGAAATTATCGCCATACACATACATACACTCATCCGGCAATACCGGGAATTTCTCCTTTTCCCAGTATTCGATAAAGACCTCCAAATCCTTTATGTCCACCATATTGTCGCCCCATGGCGCGGGAGCAATATCGCAAAGCGGCTCACTCGTATTCCAGTTGTCCATCAGTATCAGTAAATCGTTCGTATCAATATTCTCGTCGCCGTTAAAATCTACAACAGGGACGCTCGTTGTCGTCCAGATGTCAAGATCGCTCCCCCGACTTCCGGTTGGCCTGTTGCAAACAAAGTACAGAGTTTTGCCGTCGTGCGAAAGGCACGGATGGGTATTTATTGATAATACAGGATCATTTTCGTAATTGACCGGATCGGGGAGTTTTATCGGGTCCTCGAAAGAATGTGATTCGGTACCAGTGCGTCTGGCCATATATAAGGATGACATTCCCTGGGAGAATATCAAAGTTTGTCCGTCGGACGAAATGCACGGATTATAAATTGAACCGGAGGTCTGAAGGACAAGTTCGGGCGTGCCCCAAGGCTCGTCCTCGCTCGTTCGTTTCGTTATCCAGATATTTTTTTTCGAATCCGACACTATTAATTGACTGTCTCTTGATGGCAATGCATTCATCACGAAATATAGCTCAAGGTTGTCTGCAGAGATGCACGGCCCTCCAGCGTACGATGAGGCATTTACGGCCTCGCTGAGCTTGACAGGCTCATTCCATGCCGAATAGATATCGGGGCGTTGAGAGCCCCATATTTCGACGATTATCCCCGTTCCATGTTTTGTAAGATACATCGACAGGCCGTCCGTTGAGATACTCGGGTCGCTAAAGAAGTAATCCGGTCTAAGAGGCATCTCAACAGCTCCGCCCCACGACCAGGGGAAGTTGGTATGGGGCCTTCTCGATGCCATAAGCTGATAGTTGGAATTTTGATATCTCCTGATGAAATACAGAGTCAGTCCGTCGGCGGATATGCACGGCCCTTCCTCGTCGTCTGACGTATTGCCGAGATTGACCGGCTCGGTAAAAATAAAATCCGCTTTTGCACTGCCGCTGCCAAGAACAATCGCGGCCACAAATACTACCAAGAACAACCTAATTCTGTAATCATCTGAATGTTTCATAATGCACCTGCCTTTAGTCCATTAAACAAAACTTTTATGCCGTTTTTAGTTTTCACTTTCCCAGCCGGCGTTGGCCATCCAGATTACAGTGTTGATAAATAATTTCCTGCCGGTCTCGGTCATCTTCTCCGGCGATTCGGTAAAGCCCCAGAGAAAATAACGATTGTTCTCGATTGCCAGAGGATAGTAGCCGGAGTTGCCGTTTTCGATGGCGAATGCGACGATAGTTTCGGGAAGCTCCGGCCAATAGTATAGTGAAACATTGTCGGTCTCAGTATATAGTTGAAGCATCCCGTCCTGCGGGATATGGATTGGATACGGCGTGGAAAATAATGAATAGTTTGGGTCGATAACAGTGATGTCGTTATAGTTGTTGCCTGCTCCGTTAGGAGAGCCGATGGAAAGACCGAATTTGCCGAAGAAGTCGTAGCCGCCCTCGCCCAATCCGACTATCGGCTTGTTCGAATTTTCTATCGCGTTTATACCGTTGAAATCGGTCCAGGCATGGCTGTAGAAGGTGTCATCCGCCACAATTACAAGATCGCAGGAATCCAGGGACGTCGCCGTCACGTTTTTCGTCTTAATGAGTGTTGTCGGACAGCCGTAGGATTCGAGCAGGGATTGAAAACTTTCCGCCGTGTCATTTTTGGCTAAGCAGATAAATGCGACGTCCGGCAGTGACAATCCTCTTGTTTCGAGCGACATACTCGCTTCGCGTGTGCCGCCGTAGGCACCCATATTGATTAAGACACCGTTCGGAAATAATTCTTCACCGACCGGCGTATTCGGGTCACCAGCATCGATGCACGGACTGGTTACATCGTCAATCACCCAGCTTCCACTGTTCGGATCGAATCTTCCCCCCTGCGATTTCAGGTGATAATCACCATCGACCCAGAAATCGTCATTCGGATCGTCTGGTGTGCCATTAGGATCCCAATAACCCGGCTTGGCAAAAAGCGGATCTTCATCAATATTACCGATGCCGCTTACTCCACCTTCAATGTCACAGTATGAATATGACGGAAAGGAAAGATCATTATATATCTGCTCACCAGGTATGCTATTACCCCAGACAATGCAGTTGATTAGAGTGGGACTGCACTCGCCGGCATCACAAGGATCGGAGCCGCAGTTGCAAATACCGCTGCCGTTTTCAGCATAGTTTCCAGTGATGGTGCAGTTCTGTAGAATAGTCTTGTTTTCGCCACCGTTTTCTCCGGTGTTATATATTCCGCCGCCCATACCATCAGTGCTGTTGCCACATATAATGCAGTTGGTTAATGTTGGACTGCTGGTACCATCATCGCTGCCGTTGTTGTATATACCGCCCCCTGTCCTTTCAGCACGGTTGCCACTAATGATACAGTTGACCAAAGTCGGGCTGCTGTTGCCCCCAGCCCTGCCGCAATTATGTATAGCCCCGCTATAAGAGTTCGAACTGTTTTGAATAATCATACAATTCTCTAAGATTGGGCTGCTATTACCATCGTAACCTCTATTATACATCCCACCTCCAATAGTAGCGCTATTTTGAATGATAAGGCAATCAATCAATGTTGGGCTGCTATCGCCCGAAGAGAGGCCGTCGTTAAAGATACCGCCGCCAAGTCTGGCATTGTTTCCACGAATGGTACAATTGATGATTTGTGGATTGCTTTTTCTGCCGTCACCTGAACCGTTGTTATAGATACCGCCGCCGTTATTAACAGGCGAACCATCTGCATTTCCTGCGGTGATGGTGAAGCCGTCCAGGATGGTCTGTTCGCTGACATGATTAAAATATACGACGTGATATGCGTTATCACCGGTTCCGCTGCTGTTGTCATCGGCCAGCAAGTCGCCACTAAGGATCGTTTCGTATGCCTGAACGACCCTTGTGTTCGGGTCATTCGCACCCAAGCCAGCATAGCTGCCCGCAAGGGTCACACCGTCGCTGATCTGAAATCTCGCATTGCGGTCCAGCAGCGATATAGTTCCATCTTCGCCCGGCCTGTAAATACCCTGGGCGACGCGTATCTCTACCGGTTTTTCGGAAGAATCGGCGTCAATCAGGGCGTTTTGCAGATAGACGTAGGCATTCTCCCACGATGAGCCGTCATTGGTCCCAGAAGCGTCGTCATCGACGTAGATAGTCTTCGCAAAGGACATATTACACAACAATGTCGGCAAGAGAATACAAACTATCTGATATGATATTGTTTTTATGGAACGCATTTTACAACCTCCTTTCATTCATCCTTGTAGGGTGGGCTTTAGCCCACCAAATTGGTCGTGGTGGGGCAAGCCTCACCCTACCGAGAATGGATAAGAGCAATATATCAGATTATTTGCGTTATTTCAAGGAAATACCGGATAATATCGGCTGTTCTATAGCTTTTTTCATACATTCAGGCTCAGTATCGTGAGCCGGTGGCCAATCGCAGGTCTCGTGGGGCGGGAAAAGGTAGCAATCCTGCATCCACTGTTTTATCTCCAGGCGGCAGTGGTAGTTCAGGCAGGCGAACTCGCCGAACAGACGAATCGCCATATCGTCATACGCAATCGCGGCGTCCTGCTCATAATCAAAACAGCCGATGTGAATCGAGTGATTTTTATATTGTATTTCCGCCACCCATTTTCGTACCTGTTTATGCCGGTGAACGCCCTTGTATCGGCTAGTGCCGGTCGTGTTCGGCAGGCGGTTGTAGCCGTTCTGTGCCAGCGTGCAGATTCGGAGATTGCACCTGCGGTTGTCCAGCCTGTTGTGATTGATGTGGTCGCAAACCATACCCTCAGGGACATCAAGAATCTCGTGATGCATCTTAACTATCTTGCCGTGGTCTTTTCGTATGGCATAGTGTTGTCCCTTTATGCCGCTCAGGCACCATTTGTACTGATTGAGCCTTTTGTAGTTATCGACGTCAACTATGGCGAACTTCCCCTGCGTCAGCGGTATCAGCTTGTGCTCGTTACTTGTCACTCGTCGCTCGTCCATCGTATTTAAGAAATTCCTTGGCGATGCGTGTAAGTGCAGCAGCGTTTCTTTTGGCCTTGGTCAGTTTGTTTTTGCCTTTGTCGGCAAGGTCCAGTGCCTGCCGGATTGTTTTATACTGGTCGTTATTGACGAAAAAAGTCACAGGATTCAAAAAGCTCCCTCGATTAGTTGCCGCCGGGGCTGCAGGAAGTTTCAGATTAGTCAGGCGTTCGATCTGCTTCGCCGTGTGCGGCAAAAGTTTAGAAAGCTCCCGCGAGTGCATCCGCTCGTTTAGCCGCTTAAGAAGGGCCAGTTTCTTCTCCAGAGTATCCGAGCCACCGAGCCGATTCAGCGTGGCAAGAAGTATGCTGACCTCGTGGTCGTCAACGTCCCAGACTAAACAGTCGGCGGTTTTGTAACCGAGTTGTTGCAGTGCCTTGACGCGGTGATGCCCGTTGATGATTTCGTAGTTCGTATTGCGTATTGCGTCGTGCGTATAATTCTTTTTCGCATCACGCATTACGGCACTCCCTATGGGACGCTTTTCGGCGGACGCACGACGAACAATTATCGGCTCATATCGGCCGGTACGCTCGATGTTGCGAACAAGCTTGGCGAAAGTTACCTCACTCATCCGGTTTGGGTTGTCCGGATGCGCGTGAAGATTTTCGATTGGTACTGTTTGAATTTGGTTGTTTTTCATTATGTTCATCCTAAACCCCACAATAAATTGTGGGGCTAAATATTAATTGATGGATTGAACCAGATATAATAAACCGCTCTGTCCGTGAGCTTATTCAGGATAAAAGTGGTTCGTTTTAGAGACGGCCGGCTGTATCGGAGGTCTGCGTAGCTTTGCAGGAAAAGTCTGAATTCGGCCTCGATAAATTTCGCCGGCTTGTGTGGCAGCCGCTCGATTCTTTTGTGTACTGTCACCGGGTTTATCCAAAGCTCCTCTTCTATACCGACGGCACTGAGGGCTTCTTTTATTCGGATGTTGTTTGCTTTTTCGGGAGCGGTGTAAGCTGTCATTCCTGCCTTTTCAAAGAACGGATTGACCATGCCCATCACGGCGACCGCCTCGATGATGGGAAAATTCATCATCGGCATCGTTTCTCTAACCAGCATCTTCGCCAGGCCAAGGCCGCGGAATCGCGGTTCAATTATGACCCTGCTTATTCTTCGAATGTATTTGTTCAGAAGGGCCAGTTGGGTTCTTTGGTCGAAGCCGATAAAGAAGTTGTTGGTCGCGATGTTTCGAAGTTGCTGTCCTAAGGTAGCTGTGGAATAGACAATTACGCCGATAGTTTGCTTCCGCCAACCGGAGTTTTTTACTGGTTTGAGAGCGTATATCGTAGTGAATTGCCCCGGGCCGTTGTCGCGATAGTGATATTGTGCGAGTTGTTTGTAATCTTCATACGTTCCGGGGACAATTTCAAGTTTCTTATATAGCTTACATCGTGTCATCATTTTTTCCGGAGTACTTAAAGCGCCAGCATAGCTATCATTCTGAGCGAAGTGAAGAATCTAATTTTCGGTGGCCAGATCCTTCGGCTATGCCTCAGGATGACACATAAAGTGTCACTTTAGTCACTTTTCAATTTAGTCATTTTCAACTTCTTTTATTCCTGTAGATAACATCCGTTGTACCGGATAAATCTTTTCTAACCAAAACATCCGGAGCCAGATCGAGCAGCATATCTTCGTGACTTGAGGCTAAGATAAATGTTGTACCGGTTTTGTCCGCGAATTGTCGAAGACGGTACGAAATTGATGAGGCGGTGATTCGATCCAGAGCGGAGCTGAATTCATCTGCAAAAACGAACTTTCTTCCCGCTGCTAATGCAACGGCCAGACGAAAGCGGTATTGCTCGCCTTCGCTGAGATTGAAAGGCTGATTGAGAATGCAGAAGCAATCGTTTAGACCGGCGGTGCTAAGCAGCCGAAGACTCGCTAAAAGTCCGGTGTCAATACAGTCTATAACTGTTCTGTCATCGGGAAGATTAATCTGTGCAAGGTTAATCCTCTCATGTGCGGGGACGGCTTTTTCCAGCTCCTTCAAAACGATGCTTTTTCCCGCACCGGAAGGGCCGGTGATATAAACGATATCGCCGGGATTAATTTCTAATCGGCAGCTGTGTGTGCGGCGTTGCTCTTTGAGACGTTCGATAGTCAGGCCGAACATCCTGCATACGGAAGTGACTTTCTCGGTAATCGTTCCCTGCCAGGAGAAGCTTTTTGAAATGTTGTATGTTGTCATAATCAATAGATATTCCAATTTTGTTAATTATTTGTTGACTGGGATTTCATCTTCTCTGAAATATTGCCGAATGAGCCATTGTCGGAATTCAGAAGGGGAGAGTTGTTTCTCAGCATCTATCAAATCCAATATTTTTTTCATGGTATTTTTGACCGTGAGAAAGCCGCATTTGTGTTTTTTGGCTATATGCCGCAATGAAAGGCCTGTCAAAAAGTAATCCCGGGCGAATTGCTTCTGTCTTATATTCAATTTCTTCCTGTATTGGCGGTAAATATAGAAGGATTCTCCGGTGAGATGCTTTGTTAATTTTTGTATCCTGCGGCTGATTGTTGACTCAGATACGCCAAGGAGGCGGGATATCTGGCGAAAACTGTTTCCGTTATCTAAGTACATTGTCATAAAGATCTTATCCTCTCCCTCAAGCAGGTCTTTTCTGTGTCGTAGTAGGTCTATGTTTTCTATATGTTAGGTGTTTGAAACGGCAAATTCTTCAGATATGTTGTTGTTTAGCGTATTCATTATACAAAGCGTAAATATAGTATATAAATAACATACATACAAATATTATTATCTATTCGGTAAATATTGTCAACTGTTTTTTCATTTATTATTTAAAATATCTTATATTTATGTATTTTATGAATATATAAAGAGGGTAGAAATGGCAGAATATTATTGATGTAAATGGCGTTTTATAAGGAAAATAGCATAAAAAAGACCGTAAGAAATGTTACTTCTTAAAAAAATTCATACTTAGATGAAATTTAATATTAAAAAGAAATCTTGATTATTATTGTTTAACGGCTATATTGTATGAAAATTGATTTTGACCTGGAAAATTAAGGAAGAATACCTTCTTTCAAATCAGAAATAGAAGGTCAGTCAAAAATTGAAAATGGAGGATGAAAATATGATCTCGGGAAGGAAACCGGGTGTCATTGTCATCGGACCAGTCTTTGTGGATATGGCTATAAGATGCAGCCATATCCCATTACCCGGCCAAAACGTCAAAGGGAATACACTTTCATATATCGCAACTGGTCCAGGTCCGAATCTGGCTGTGGAGGCGGCACTCTGTGGATGTGATGTCTATTTAATAAGCAAGATAGGCGGCGATCCGTTCGGCCAAATGGCAAAGGAAAGTCTGGCCGAAAATAAGGTAAACGTTGAATATGTTCATAAGGCCGAAGCGAAAAATACCGGCGTTGTTGTAACACTTGTCAGTTCGGCAGGAGAAAATGCATGTTGCTATTATACTGGTGCTAATGTTGCACTTGTTCCGCGAGATATAGAAGCTGCCGAAAATATTATTTCGGAAACGGATGTGTGTCTGATTCATGGGGGTTTGCCTCAGGATGCAATCGTAGCGGCTATTCGATGTGCCAAAGTTCATGGGAAAAAGGTGCTTTTGAATCCTGAGAAGCCACTGGATCAAAAAGTACAGGAAAGTGGCGAACTTCCAACAGAATACTTTCTTGCAGATATAATAATATCTAATCTCGGCGAAGCGGCGGATATTACAGACCATTCGACATCGGGCGTACGAACAGCAAAGCTTATCGGCTCGGATATGGTTGCACGAGGAGTAAAATATGCCGTAATAACGATGGGAAAACGCGGGTCCATGGTAGTGGGAAGAGAAGGGGCCGACCAGATACCGGCATTCGAAGTCGAATCTGTCGATATTACAGGCAGGGGAGATGCATTTACGGGAGCTTTGGCGGCTTATTATGCAGTGGAGGATGACGTAAGGGGAGCTGTTAAATTTGCTTCGGCGGCGGGTGCCCTTGCATGCACAAAATATGGGTCGATTGAAGCGATGCCGACAAAAGCAGATATTATCCAGCTTCTGCAAAAAGAAGATATAGAATAAATAAAATCCATATCTTTATTTCACTTTGGATCGACCGAGATTATATTAGCATACGGAAAGAATTTGTTCCTGTCTTTTGGTAATCTCAGAACAAGGCCGCTTGTCTCTACGGATATAAGACGGGCATCGATTATTCTTTCCTTTTCCGGCGGTTTTGTTATAAAGGTGACCGTCACAGGGCCGTTTTCAAACTGCTTCAGCCAATGACTTTTCGTTGCTTGGTTGCCGTAAATAGATGAGGGAAACAATCCGGCGACAAGAAATATAGCTATAAGTACAGTAACAAGTAAAAGAATTTTTTCTATTGTCTTTGTTTTTTTCATATCAATAGCTCCTTTCAACATTAATTATTAAACATTTCTGAACATACCGGCGGCTGAAAATGCTATCCGCATATTATTAAAGATAAAAGAATACCTCGTCCGAAGCAATCTTATTTGACAGGATGTACTTTTTTTAAAAGCGCTATCGAAAATCGATAGCATTTACGCAGGGGGGTAGAAACAAAAATATTAAAAAAATAAAAATTTTTATTCCCGTTCCCGCAAAGACTTAGCTCCCGGCCTTTTCAAAGCGCTATCGAAATTCGACAGCATTTACGCAAGTAGCTCCAATTATGAGGGCGCATGTTTTTGCCCGTTGATGTTTGAAAAGAAGAAAGATTGAAACCGGAGAGTAAACCGATGGCATTCGAAACTGATATTTTCCAGGACAAAAATCTCGAAGCGGATTACATAGACTGGCTCATCGATACACGATGGGTCGATATCCAGGGACATTTCGAGCAGCTATGGAATTATTATGCGAATCCGACTACTGAAATAGCCGACAGCAGGTTGAGCGAATCAGGACGATTTTACGTACAGGCACAGGAATTCGGTCTTCCGGCGAGGATAACCGGATATGTCCACACCGGCCGATTTGGTTTGCCCGGCGGCAGGTCGCTTAGGGACGTACAGCGAAAAGAAGTCGTTATCGAAAATGATATCGCCTGGCGGATAAATGCAGCAGTGGATTTTTTGTTCGGCAAACCAGTTAGTATTGTTTCCAAATCACCGGACGACCAGAAAAGTGCAAAAATAGGGGCGATATTAAAGGCGCTGTTTTCGGCTAACGGTGCTATCGGATTTCTCCAGGATATGGCGGTGCTCGGAAGTGTTTACGGTTTTGTCGATTGTCTCGTCAGGCCTGGCAATGAGATCATCGAAAGAGTCACTTCTACCTCCTCCTTTCACCCGAAAGCGGATTCCCGTCGGACGGGGTCCGTCGAAGACGCACAACGACTGGTACAAACAATCGGCCTCGAACTGATTGAAGCACCAAGAGCACTGCCGATTCTGGATGAGAACGACTACAAGAAAATCAGGTATTATGTGCAGCATTTCTATCAGAAGAAAAATTCCCTCGCCGGTAAAAGCTCTTTTCTTTCACGGATATTATCCGGCGGCAGGCGTTCTGGCGATAATCGGCAGGTTGTCGCAGTGACAGAAATTACTTCCGCCGATGCCTGGCAGAGATACGAAGACAAGGAGCTTGTCGCCGAGGGGAAAATGCCGTGGGGATTTCTGCCGGTGGTGCATATCCAGAATATCGCCCAGCCGTATTTCTATGAGGGTCACAGTGACGTCGAGCCGCTGATACCGCTGCAGGATGAGCTAAATACCAGGCTCAGTGACAGGGCCAACAGGATAACGTTCCAGTCGTTCAAGATGTATTTAGGCAAGGGAATCGAGGGATTCGAAAATAAGCCGGTTTCGCCCGGCAGGATGTGGTACACCGATAATCCGGAGGCGTCCATCGAGGAATTCGGCGGTGACGAAGCGACGCCGAGCGAAGGGCTCCACATCGCGGAAATAAGAGAGGCGATGGACAAGGTCAGCTCGGTGACGCCGTTGGTTGCGGGTGTTTTGAAGGACAGGCTGGGTAATCTTACCAGTGCGGTGGCTTTGAGGCTGACTTTGATGGGGATGCTGTCCAAGAACGAGCGAAAGAAATTTACCTACAGCGATGGGCTCAAGAAAATCTGCCGGATGGTTCTTTCGATTCTCGATACAGCCGGCGTTTATAAAACCGACGTTGCCGACAGAGAGGTGGAGGTTATATTTTCCAGCCCTCTGCCGGAGAACATGAGCGAAAAGCTCGAAGAGGCCATGATGAAAAAGGAATTAGGCGTACCAACTGAGCAGGTGCTCAGAGAATTGGGATATGAATCATAAAACATATAGAAGTTCAGGAGGTAAAAGTCCAATGGAGACACAGGAAGTTTTATCAGAAGATACAGCCCAGTCACAAGAGGATGACGGCGTAAAGCTGGTTCCGGTGGCCGAATCTATCCGCTATCGAAAAAGGGCACAGAGTGCCGAGAAGAAAATCGAGAGCCTGACCGAGCAACTGGCCCAGGCGCAGCAGCAGTCGGAAAAACTATCCGAACAGTTGAGTGACGTTCGTGCCGAGCAGGATCTGATGCACAAACTGATTTTCGCCGGTGCCGTCGATGTCGAGTCGGCTGTGCTGCTTGCCAAGGCCAGAATGCAGGATAAAACGGATTCGGATCAGGATGCCGTGATCGAACAATTAAAGAAGGAAAAACAATACCTGTTCGAGCATACCGAGAGAAACGTAACGGCGACAAAAACTGCCGGTGCGAAGGAAAGAGACGCCGGCGTTCATACGATTCTCGAAAGGGCGGCAAAAAAAGCTGCCGCCACAGGCAATCGAACGGATTTGCATGAGTATTTGAAACTGAGAAGAAATTACTTGTAACAATATTTAGCCCCTTGAATTGTCAGGGGAAAATAAAACGGGAGAAATAAAATGGCATTTACAGGAAAAGCGACATATTCAGCGGGAACAACTCTGCCGGAACTGGCGGAGGACGTTTCGGACGTAATCGGACTTATTTCACCTTACGAGACTCCTTTACTCGATGCTTTAGGTGATCCGATGCGGCAGGCAAGAAGCACCCATCACGAATGGCTCGAAGATGAGCTTTTGCCGAACAAAGACGCTGTCAACGACAGTACTTTTTCCGACCCGAGCGCCGATACCGATTTTGTTGTCGATAACGGCTCACGGTTCCGCATCGGGGACCAGATTCAGATCGAAGGCAGCGAGGAGCTGATGCTTGTCACAGCAATCAATAGCAATACCTTGACGGTCGTTCGTGGTTATGCGGGGACAACCGCCGAGGACCTTGCCGACGATAAAGTGATAAACATTCTCGGCAATGCGGCTCTCGAAGGGGCGGATAAACCCAGTGTGAGATTCACAAACCGCACACGATGCGGTAACTATACACAGATATTCACCGCGATAGTCGAAGTCAGCGGAACGGATATTGCGGCAAGCCAGTTAGGACTTGCGGATGAACTGGATTTTCAAAAGCAAGAACGGCTGCGGGAACTGATTCGAGACCTGGAAAATACCGTCATTAACGGCGGCCAGCCGTCAAGCAATCCCGAAGGAAGCGGCTCGGTCAGAAGGTCGATGAAAGGGATAATTCAGCATTTCTCTACCAATGTCTTTCACACGGGTGACAGCGGCTTTCCTTCCGGCACAGACCTCGATGAGGAAAAGATTAATTACGTGCTCCGGCAAATCTGGAACAACAGCAGCGGCAATGTGGACTTGATTGTCGTCGGCGGTTTTCAAAAGCGAAAGATTAACGCTTTTTGTGCCGATAGCAGGAGCTTCAGTGCGAACGATACGACCTTCACCAACTTGGTCAGCATTTACGAGAGTGACTTCGGCGTGTGCCGGATTATCACTACCCGATGGATGCCCGCCGACGCCGTACTGCTTCTGGATTCGTCTCGTATCAATGTTCTGCCGCTGGCCGGGCGCAGTTTCCATTTCAAGCCTTTAGCTAGCAGTGGGGATTACGAGTGCGGCGAGATGATCGGCGAATACACCGTCGAGCTTAAAAACGAAGCAGCTAACGGTATGATTCGCGATTTGAGCACAAGTTAAACAAATGGTATTTAGCCCCCCGATTTATCGGGGGGTTTTTGCTGTCTTTTTTTAACGAGGACAAACGAAATGGTAAGTTTTTCGAACGATGTAGATATTTTGAAATATGAGCCGATGCTTTTCGGGCAGCTTCATCTGCCGTGGCAGGTCCTGACTGAGGGGTCAGGGGGAACCCTCAGCGGGACAACCTTCATCGCAGCCGGAGCGGATTTTATCTCCACCGGCGTCTGTGCCGGAGGTGTCATATATCTGGCCTCGGAAGATAAGGTGCTGGATGGGGCTTTCGAGATTGTTTCAGTGGACTCAGGTACGCAGCTTGGTGTTTCTGTCCTTAGGTCGGATTCGCAGGCCGATGCCGTGGCACCGCCTGCTGCAAGTGACATTTCCTATCGCATCAGCACCTTTGCACCACAGGCGAATGAAGTTGGTTTCCAGTTGACCGAATACTTCGGCATCCGTCCGGGCAATCCTGCTTCCGATTACGGCGTTGAGGATATTCTCGATGCGAGCGTATTGAGACAGGCTTCTGTTTTTGCAGTACTATCGTGCGTTTATGCAATGCTGGCCGGCAAGGCTCAGGATGAGAATTTCTGGAAAAAGTCCCTGTATTACCAGAAGCTTTTTAATAAGGCAAAGGAAAGAACCCGGCTCAGTATCGACCTCGGTACGGACGGTGTAGTTGATGTCACTCAGATCGGCTCATCGGCTAAATTAGTGCGGGATTGATAATTGTCAATCGGGATATTTCAAATGAATACGACATTAGACGGACAGGAAGTTTTTGACCAGCAGCAGTTGGAAATCGAGGTCGGCAGCTTCAGCAGAGACTCAATCGAAAGAGCCGTGCCGGGCCTGGACGGCATGTTAACCATCGATATGGGCGGACGCGGCAGAAAAATCAAACATAGAGGAACCCTGCGGGCCAAAAGCAGAACCCATCTGGATGACAGAATCGCCGCCATATCCAATTATATTGACGGAGACACACACTCTCTTGTCACCGGCGACGGCAGACAATTCGACAATCTTCGTATGGACATCTTCAAGGTGATGAATGAACGAGTAGATGGAGCCGGCATCGTCGTCGATTATGAAATCACGTACACGCAATTAGCCTGAAAGGGGCACGAATGTCGCTTATTAGCAACGGCATAAATTCAGTTCGAGCGTTTGCTATGCCCTCCGGGATTTGGGCCGATGGTCGTGCCGTTGTGAGTCCGCGAACAGCATTGGTTCAATGGCGTTCGGTTTTGAATGATGTATTTTATCAGGTTTATGTGAATGGCAAATGCGCCGGCACGACGCTCGATACCGAACAGAGACAGATGGTTGTGCCTTTGCCGAATTGTCTGGATTATCCGGTGCGTATCGAAGTTTTCGCCGTAGAGGCTCAGTGTGCGGATGTTGATTTCAGCGGCGAGCTTGACAATACGCCGGCCGGCAGCGGGCGTGTGAGAATATCTATGCTTCGCAGCCAGGATTTGTCGCCGGGAGCGACGGTACAAATATTCTTTGACAATGGGACCGGCCAGATAGATTACGAGCATCCGCTTACCAATTCGCCGGTTGAGCTTTGGCCGGCCTGGCAGGACAAAGCCGGATTCGGAATGAGCCGGTTCGGCCTAAGTGACTTTGGCTACGATTCTGCAGCGGCGGTCGGATTCGGCAGGGGCAGTTTCGGCAACGGCAGGTTCGGACTCGATGAAGATACAATCGAATGGATAAGCCCACCCTTGGAGGCCGGAATATATAAATTCGCCGTCGTTGTCTTTGACGAAAAGGGCAGTCAAAGCAGCGTTAGTGAAACCGCTCCTGTAACGGTGACACCAGCGGCTGAACCGGCCGAGTGGCTTGAGATATATTCATTTGATAAACAGGCAAACGAGCTTGTATTGAAAATCACATAATAATTGAGGGAATTTCTTATGGCTGAAACATATCCGACGGATAACGAACTACTGAATCTGCAATCCGATAGTGAGACCGGCGTCGAATTCATCCCAACCGGAACGGCTCCGTATTACCTGAACTTTCGAAAGTTGCTGTATCGATTGCTTCTTGTGAGCCGTCGAGCGAATGACTTGAGGGTCTATGACGAAGGCTCTCTGGATATCGGCGTTAAGGCAGGTAAATTCTGGTTAGGGACACAGCTTGTCGAATACGAAGGCTCGTCCGGCAATACTTTGGCAGATGATAAGGAAAATATTTATATCTATCTGGATTCACAAGGGAACCTTGTCACCAACCAGTACGGTAATTTTCCCGATATGGCTACCTCGCCGCATATCCGCCTGGCGATTGTTTCGACGTCCGGTGGTGACATCGATTCGATAACTGATTGCCGGGCAGGTCATAATATTGTCATACCGTATGGAGCTGGTGGTATTAAAAAGACCATCGAGGCCCATACCTCCGACGACACACTCACAGAGGCTGAGTCCGGCAGTGTCCACACTAACTTAGGTGCTACTGCCACGGTGACTCTTACTTTGCCGGCATCGGCGCCGGCTGGAACCGTCTTTTATTTTACCGTACAGGCGGCACAGGAACTGAGAATCGATCCCGACTCGGCAACCATCCGGGACGACAGTGGCCAGACGGCGGCTAAATACAAATCCGCCGATGCTATAGGCGAAAGTCTGTGCCTCGTGGCCGATGCGAACAGCGATTGGGCAACTATCGCAAAGAACGGCTCGTGGGCAGAAGAAACATAATATAAGCCCCCGGTTTTATGGGGTTTCACTGGAGTTTACAAATGGCGAACGAAATACAAGCAGATTATGCATCCGGCAACACACTCTACGCCGTTGTTCGGAACGTCTTGGGAGATGTCTGGTACGTCACAGGGCAGGTCTTTGAGGCTTGGGGAACGGACGGGCGTGACGCGGACGATTACGATATCGGCCTGACCGACAAGGACGGCAGCAGGTACTTGGGTAACTTTGACGGCAATATTGTGCCAGGCAGATATTCCGTCCAGATATTTCTGCAGGCTGGTGCCAATCCGGCCGATGGTGATACACTCATATCGAGCGGCGAGATTATCTGGTCCGGCTCGGGGAAAGTCACCCCCGACAAACTGCTTGCCAACAAGGCAGTGCAGAACAAATCGAACGGTGAAATTAAATATTATGATGACGACGGGCAAACAGTGCTTCTAACTCATACACCTTCGGAGGATCAGTCGAGCATAACAAAAACGCCGGGATAAAAACTGGAATCCCAAATGCGAGATTTCGCGTTTGGGAACCCGCTGTGATAATTGAGGTACAGGGCAATGGGAAGTTTTTCGGATTACTGGGAAAACAGATTACTGGATTACATTTTCGGCAAGAGTAGTTTGACTCCGCCGGTCGTTTACCTGGGCTTATTGACAGCCGAGCCGGGCGAAGACGGAACAGGCTTAGCCGAACCGAACGGTAAGGCTTATCAAAGGATACAAACCTCCGCCTCTGACTGGAATGTTTCGGCCAGTGGTTCTCTGGACAACGCTGTTGACATTATCTTTCCGATGGCGACCGGCAACTGGGGTACGGTAACTCACTTTGCCCTGTTCGATGCTGCGACGGGTGGAAACATGCTGGCTTATGGCGCTTTGAGTCCGGCAAAAGTTGTCGGAAGCGGTGTGATTGCGAAGTTTGCGGCCGGAGATTTAGTAATTAACCTGGATTAAACAGATAAAAAGAATGAGGATTTAGCGATGGCAACTATAAGCAAAAACTGGGCTTCCGCAGTCCAAATAATCGGCTCCGGAGACGGCTATGTCACCCTGTCCGGCACAACCGAATCATTTTCATCAGATGTCGATCTTGAGTCAAATGGATATGAGGGGGCGCATCTGGTTGTGGAAATTAATTACGATGCTTCGCCGAGTGATGAAGTTGAAATCAGCCTGTACGGCTCACTTGATGGCAGCAATTACGACGACACGCCGCTCTGGACAATCCAGGGTGACAGCAGCACCGACCCGCAGCAATTGAGTTTCATTGTCAAGGATCTGGCTCACTTTAGAATCGGGATCAAACAAACCGGCTCGACTGATGGTCACGATGTCCGGGCGTATGTGCAGTGCTGGAACTATCAAAGCTGTTAGAAAGTTAAAAGCATGTCCTGAGCAAAGTCGAAGGGTAAAAAGGTAAAAGAAAAAATGTCAATTATCAAACCGCCGAGAGGAATATTGCCGAATAAAAGCCATCCGCTTGCCCGTGGCCTCGCGGGGTATTGGCCTATGCTCGAAGGAGGCGGCGGAAAGATATCCGACTTGTCATGTAACGGCAATATCGGCGAGCTTACCGGAACGGCTCCGTGGTCGTCGGGATTGTTCGGTGGTTGTGTTAATTATGACGGCGGCAGCGGACGGCATAAAATCGCTTACAATCCCGTTCTGTTTTGCAGCCCATACATGACGGTTGGTTTCTGGGCGAAATCAGATGTCACGAACTACACATCGAACGCCTACGTTGTTTCCATGTACGATTACGCTGCAAACAAACGTGTCTGGGCAATTGCAGTTAATGCAGCCGGCGATCTGTGGTCGGTCCTGACTTCCGCAAACGGCATAAACGGTTACTATACTAATTCCACATTGGCTGTTGATACGTCGTGGCATTTTTTCACTTTCGTTGTAAATAATTCCATAAAACAGTGGGATATGTATGTTGACGGCATCTTTAATCAGACAATAACGGCAGCCGTGACATATGCAGACCAGAGTTCATTTTTAACGATAGGCGGACTTGACGGCTCGAATTATTTTGACGGTAAAATCGACCATGTTGCAGTATGGAACCGCTGGTTGAGCGCAGATGAAATATACAGACTTTATCGCGATCCGTTCTCTATTTTTGGTGAAGGTATCAACCCGGCCTCGATATATGTCTCTCCCATTGTCCAGCTTGCCGGGACAATTAGTGCACAATCGACTTTGACGGGAAAGTTGTCTTTGTCCCGAGGAACTCCGGAGCTGGAAAAAACATGGCTTCAAGATGCATTGTTTAATGGAATGACAGTAAATGCATTTAAGCTGGGTACTGTTTTAACTTCAGGATGGTTCTGGACCCGTATGAACGGTTGTACGGCACTTTATCGCGGCTGTTCAATGGAACAGATCGACTTTAAAAATATCCTGGTGGTCTCGGAGCCGGATACCGACAAGATAAACCCGCCGAGCTTTGTCCCACATGAGGCTGGCTTGACATATTTCTATGTTGTTCGCCGCTTCAATAACTGCGGTTCTCAGGAACGTACTTTTTCCGCGGCGGCAAAGGTCTCGACAAAATCAGACGGCTCTTTGAAAGAACCACAGCCAAACAAGATTTTTGCCGTAACAGCAAAACAAACCAGCAGCAATTGTGTCAGTCTCGTATGGTTCTATAGTTCCCTCGAGCAGAAGTCATCGCCGGAATGTTTTAGGATATATTTCGATAATTCTTCGGGACAAATCGATTATGAAAATCCACTGGCCATAATCGAATATCAGGGTCGAAAGTTTTACAGCTATGAAAGTTCGGGGTTTTCCGCCGGACAATATCTTTTTGCCGTTCGGGCTGAAAGTGTCGATGGCATCCGGGACGAATCACAGGCACGATTAAGAATTCAGCTTGATAGCCAAATTCCCGAGTCAATAAATATTTTGGAGACAACAGTTCTTTAGGTACAGGTAAATGTCCAATCGAACAGACTTTTTTCAATCGCAGCTATCATCACCGGCACTGCCGGCGGCTGCCGTCTCAATATTCGTCGATGGTATTTTATGTACGTCACTGGAGCCGGTTGAGATTGTCCGCAGCGGCTGGCCGCAATTTAGCAGGGCCAGATTAAGGTATAATCCCGCCGCGAATGCCGAGGCCTCTTCGGTGCCGCTGGAAGAAATTGAAACACTCTTTTCGATGGGAAAATCTCTGAGTATTCAGGGCATATACAACAGCGGAGCACCGGGAGCGGCAGTTTTCAGCTATCCGGTCTTCGAAGGTCAGATAGAAAATATCGAGACAAAATTGAAAGCCGATGAAAATCTCGCGGATATTATATCGAAGGATTTCAGTGCGAATCTAAAGCGTATTACGGTATTCGGTCAGCGGATTATAAATGCTGATGGAACCGCCGTTATGTTGGAAAGTTTCGATACAATATTCAATCCGGACAGCAAGCCAAATGCAAGCGCATCTCCGGTACAGGTTAACGGTAAAAGCTATACGATTTTTTGTTCGGAAAGCTCGAACGGCAGGTTATGGAATTATGCTGAGGTGATAGATTATCTTTTGAGCGAATATCTGTCGGTAGGAGTTTTGCTAACGCCGGAATTATCTCGATTGCAGACGCTGACCGACGGCCAAATCGTTCGTGATCTTGATATAACCGGGTTGGGTCTTTTGGAGGCTTTGCATCGTTGCTGTGACAGGATCGCTCTCGAATTCAAGTTTGTCCCCCGGATGAATTCCACTGGTCCGTCGCAGGCCGTAGTGTTTTATAAATCCGATACCGGTAGAACAGTTGAGCTGGATTGCCAGAAGGAAGGCAGCCTGCTTAATCTGTCAAGGACGAACATTGCCGGTTTGAGCAGTCGTAAAAATTTCTGGCCTGTCACACACAAGTACATCGGCCTGGGAGATTTCAAAATCTTCGAAGCCACCTTTAATTTGACGATGGGCTGGGACAGCAGTCTCGAAAGCGGCAATTATAACAAATACTGCCCGTGCACCAATCCGGACTTTTATCAGGTCAGGGATGTTTTTCGCAAGTGGACACTGAACGAGGCCGGTGATTACAGCGGCCCGCCGTACTATCGGGGTGACCCCTTTGATTTTTCAAAAATTTTTCAAAGTAAAAAATATGTTTGTTGCCGCAGACGCTTTTGGCCGACACTAACCACCGACAGCCAGGGCAAATCATTGGGCTATTATCTTCAGGTCTCCTATAATGGTGGTCAGGACTGGTGGCAATATCTCGATGCCTTCAATATCCTTACCGATGAGTGCAGTGTGTGGCTCAGCGGCGAAAGGCTCGGCACAGAATTCTGGGATGCATTACTTAAGGGTGGCCTGGCGTTCAGAATTACCGCCTCGATTATCAGCGATGAGCGACTCCGAGCCGAAGTTGCCGACGGTCCGGTTAATTCAGTTGTTCCGGTGATTGAACATTCAATTGTATTGCCGAAAAGGTTCAAGTATCGAAAGATTTCCGACCAGAGCATCTTCGCAAAAAGCAAAGATCCTGTGCTTGGAGTCCCCGACCAGGTGGATGATTCCGAAGCATTATACCAATATGTATGCCGTGTTGCTGCGGCATCTTCAGAGATAATAGAAACAATAGATGTTCAAACACCTTACCTGGCTCTGGATTATGGTCTCGGTGATAAAGTGACCACAGGCCCCGAAAGGCCGGACCTGCCGGTCACCCGAGGGGACAACCGCAGCCAAAAACAAATCGTACGTGTGCAAATGGACTTCAAAAAGCAGTGCACAAATTTGAGGATTGTCCGAAAAAGAAAACCATGAGCAAACAGATAAACAAAGCGAATACACAGCAAACACTGGAGCAGCTTTCGCGAGCACCCGCTCAAAGAACCTCTGAGACAGCGATAGTAACCTCACCAGGTGCCGGTGCGGTTATCTGGGCGGTAAAGGTTAAAAGCAATGACTCATATAATTTTTATAATGTTATTGCCGTTGTGGTCGGCAGCCCCGGAACCGGACCATATGAAATCGGCCAGCAGACGCAGGCGGTGAATCTGGCCGAGCCTTTCGACCAGCAGGGCACTCTTGCGGCCGGGACGTATGTTGTGATGTTCAGGGTGGGTAATAAAAATGTCTTCTATGCACCGGCGTAAGTTTCCGTGCTCTGTTACCGTAGCTTTGGAGCATCGGCAACCGGCGGCGAGGTAAGAACAATGACGTCAGAAAATTCAAACAGATGGCGGCTGAATCGGCAGATTAGTATGTCCGTAGTTTTCCAACTGCTTCTTTTAGCCTCGTTGATTGTCGGAAGCTGGCTCAATTTACAACGACAGCTTGATTTGCTCCAGCGAGATGTCAGCATACTGCTTGACGGACAGAAGGAATTTGAGCAGAAACTCGAACTGCTCTGGTCAAAGAGTATTTCCCATGAATATCGACTACGAGCCATCGAAAAGACGACTTCACCAAAAAAAGAAGCTTATTGATCATTCAGGACAAATATCAGAAGTCTCTAATACAGAAAATAAGTCAAGCAATTGGAATATCAAATAAAAAAAGAAGAGTCGCACCAATATATTTTTCCGCAAAGGAATGATAATGAAACATATAATTATTCATATTGTAGTTGTTTGTATAAGCCTAAAAGAAATTGAGTGATTTATAAGAGCGATAAGTTGGTTTACCATATTATACAGTTACATTTATTCAATTCACAGCGGTTTTTAAGGATGTTCCAGACCTCGTGTGTTTCACGGCACAGGCCGATTGAGACATCTTTATTAAAATTACGGATTTGATCGATCAGAAAGTTATAGAATTCTATACGTTTTGTTATCGGATACCGAATTTTGTGATCCGAAGCTCCTCTAACAAAGTTCATATTGCCAAGTTGTCTGGCGCGTAGCCCGTATGCATTTTCCGCCAATTTGAAATGGCCCGGCAAAAGCCGCAACATGCCGAGGGTGATATTTTCCGGTTTGACTGCGGTCAGTGACTTCCGGATTAAATCGGCATAGCCCTCTTGCCAGTCGGTCTGAAGAATGCCGGGATCGATGCGGAATCGAGTGCGATAGCCATGTTCCTGGCATTGCCTGGCGGCTTCGATACGGTCGTCAAGATCGGCGGTGCCAAGTTCGTATTGGCGAATCGCCTGACAACTATTCAAACTCCATGAAAGTACAATTTGTCTGTTTGGTTTAACAGTCATAAGGTTTTCAATATTGCTGCTTTTAGTCAGAAGCATCAGATAGGCATTTGTGAATTGTGAAAAGAACGGGACAAGCTTCAGTGTCAGGTTAGTGATATGATCGAGAGCGATGCTATCCAGCATCTCACCCATATTGAAGCTGATGTTTCCGTCGGCTCGGTCGGCGGTTTTTCGGATTTGCCTGAACATCGTGTCGTGATTAATGTTGATTTTGATAAACGGTAAGAATTTGCGATAGACATAGGCGAGATAACAGTAAACACAATAGTAAGGACAACCATTTGAGACCGGTACGAGTTTGTAATAAGGACGGCATCTGATATTTTCGCCGAGCCTGCCGTCGAAGTGCCCGACAAAGGAGGTACTTTTCCCGATCATTAAAATTCTCTTACCAGCCAGAAGAGTTTTAGATAGTGACATATCGGATATAGGTGGATTTTGTTGATGTTCAATTACTCTAATATCTGCTGATGGAAATAAATTTAGAATACGCTGAGCTTCCGGATGTTTTGATATTTCTTGTAATAGAAATATAGTTTTAGGTTTGAATGATTTAGCAGTATCCATAAAAGAAATTGCCACTTTCTGAATATTAACCATCTCGTAAATCATTATTATATTAAAATAATAAGAAAGAAAGGGAAAGAAAATGAAAAAGACTATATTGTTAATATGTGTGATTCTTTTTGTAACCGGTTGCGAGTCTCTTCGGTTCGCTCCGAACCAGGTGCAAAAACAAAACGCATGGCTGCACAATCGTACCGCGGCGATAACCGCCCAGACAGCCCGGAAGGAATATGCTTCCGAAAAGCTACAGGCTCTTAGCCGGTTAGGCGAAGCCCAGAGCAGGCCGTTTGTCTCTTATTTCGGTCTTCCAAAAGAATTTCCACCGGCGGAAACTGCCGAAGATGTTCTTGCCGAATCGAACCTACAGCTTACCGATGCGGCGTTGCAATCCTCAGCGGCGCGGCCCGACGGCTGGCAGTTAGCCGATTCCGCTATGGAGCTGGGTATCGGTATCTTCGCTTTACTCGGTGGAGTTTACGGCACGCAGACGGTGCGGTTCTTAAAACAGGCCCGAACCAAATCGAAGGCACTGCAAGAGATTATTGTCGGTAACGAGCTTTTTAAAAAGCAAAACGAATCCTCCACCACCGCTTTCAAACAGGCCCATAATAATCAATCCCCCCAAACCCGCCAGCTCGTTGCTCAGATGAAAGTGTGAAAATTCGTGGCCAAGAAAGTAACTGGGGCGGAAAAATACTATTTGTGATTATTACTCGAACCTGTACTCAAAGATTTGGATTTCCCGGTAAATTTTGCCTTTTTTTGACAATATAACTGGGGAATAATCTTCAAAAATATTAAAATACAGCCCCTTTTTATTGTAAATAATAGACTAAATACACAAAATAGCCTTGACTTTTGAAGTGTTTTCGGCTAAAATCACCAGGATGGTTTCTTTACTCAAGGAGGGGCAGTCTGGGTGTTTTTGTTCGCCAGTATAAATCCGACCGAACATTTTAAAAAAGCGAGCGATTTGAAATAACATACCCTTGAGCGAAATCATCAAAAGCAATACTTTTTGATATAAGCAGGAGGAGAAAAAAGAGTAATTTTCTTAATAAGAGAGGAAGGGTGTTCGATGAAAAAATTAATTATCACTTCAATTTTTCTTGTGTTGCTGGTGAGTCTGAGTAATACGGCAATGGCAGTTCCAACTATGTCCGAGTGGGTTGATATAGGCCGTCAGGATCCGTTATGGACTCCATTGTGGGTGCACGAGCTCGGTGTTAATCCGCCGGGTGCGACATTCTTTCCACAAAATGAGTTGATTTCAGCCACTGATACATTAACTGAAGAAATCTCCTGTCCCGAAAACTATGATCCTTCGTTTGGTAGTGTGTTGGTTAGTATTACCAACCTGACCGGTAAAGCATGGACAGACTTATGGTATGTAGCCGATCTGGAAACTTCACTGACTAATGATGACGGTTGGATTAATGGTGGACTGTCGTTCAAGATAGACAAAGTCGGAGTTAATAAGCCGCTGGTTTTTGAGAGTATGAATCAAGACTTTGTTTTCGAGATCGGTGAAACCTGGGATTTTATCATCCAGAACTATACCAATAAGTTGGGATTAGCGCCGTCGGCTCTGGCAAGTGTGGGTGTTCCTACCGCTGGTGACATGTTGTCATCCGGGAGTATTATCGCCATACCTGCACCGGGAGCAATTTTATTAGGCGGCATCGGAGCCGGACTTGTTGGCTGGTTGCGAAGACGTAAAACGCTATAGACTCCTCTTTTATTCAATATGTATGCATGGGGCCTGCAAGGTCCGGTGTAATTCATAGAAAAGAAGAAAGGATAGTATTATATGAAAGCAAAATGCAAACAGCTATTTCTTTGTTTGGTGATAGGAGTGTGTCTTCTCGTTAGCACAACGGCTTCGGCGGATATTATGCCATTAGACGAAAATATTCCTTATGGGTTTTATGGTGCTATGAAATTAGACAAAGATAAGGATTATGTGGGCCAAACCTTGAAAATAAAATTGAATTTATCCACCAACGGGGGTGTGCAGGGGCTGGTGGCTGCATTTGGTTGGGATGGTACTCTCGGAAGTGGTTTGGATCTTTTGATGGGCTCGGATCTTATAGGCCCTGATTTGTGGGTGACACGTGTAGAACCGGATTATATGGTACTTGGCATGATTATTGATACTGATAGTCTGGGGCCGGATGTTATTGGTCCAGGTCACAATTTGCATATCGCTACAGCCTTGATTAAAGGTCTGGCTCCTGGTGTATCGTCGGTTGAATTTGCTGAAAATGCCTACGCCGTAGTTGATGGAGGTCCTCTCCTCGAAAATATAATCGTTTTCGATGGTCTGTCAATTGGACAGGCTGAGGGATTAGTGCTTTCGGACGGGAGTTTTACAGTCGAAGTTGTACCGGCGCCAGGAGCTCTTATGCTGGGCAGCATTGGAATAAGTTTTGCTGCGAGCTGGATGCGCAGACGCAGAGCTTTATAACAAAGCTCTGTGATTTCAATATATTTCTTTATGAAGGCTGCAGACACTAAAGTTTGCAGCCTTTTTTTATTCGAGTGACTTCATTTCATAGTGTAATTTATGCATATGTCGTATGTATATCAGGAGTTACAAAAATGTCCTGTGGCCCTATGAGGAAGTTTTTTCATAAAAAGTGACATTAAATATTGCCTTTTTAAGGCTGACTTGTTATCTTATCCGGCTTAAAGCTTGGCAGCGTGGCCAGGCAGGAGTTCGGGGGGACTCATAAGATAGAGGTGGGGGACAAGGAGAATGTTATGAGAATGAGAATTTGTACAGCGGGATTAGTCTTGAGTTTTTTAGCTTCGAGTGGCTTTGCGATAATAGGTCCTCCGACCGCGGGACTTGACAAAGGCCGGTGGAACGGAGGTTTTAGCTATTCATATTTTACCCAGGATTTGGATGATATGAAGGCAAAGTGGACTTGGTTGGCAGATGGGGCTTTTGATTCGGCCGGTACGACCAAGGTAGAAATCAGTGATTTTTCTTCAAATCTTTATTACGGCGGGATTGGCTATGGCATTAGCAATGTTTGGCAAGTATATGTACAGCTGGGTTTTGAGGATTTGAAGTTAAAGGGAGATCCGGGCACTGACACAAGATATTTTGAAGATGGAAAGTTTAGTTTGAATTTGGACAATGATTTTGCCTATGGCTGGGGAACCAGGTACACCTTTGCCGAACAGGATGATATTGACTTGGGCGTTGCGTTTCAGATGAACTGGTTTGATACATGCTGGAGTGGTACGGGAACCGACGGAACAGAGACATGGAAAGAAACCGCGGATATTGATGTCATGGAAATAATCGTCGCAGTCGGACCAACCGTTGATATGGGCGGCTGGATGGTTTATGGCGGACCATTTTACTATTCTCTTTCCGGCGATGCTGACGCAACACATAGAACGATTGCGACCACCGGTATCTATTGGTCTGGAGAAGCCAGCGGGGACCTTGAGACAGATAGCAATTTTGGTGGTTACATCGGTGCACAATGTGATATTTATAAAAACTGGAATATGGCGATAGAATTGCTCGGCACCGGAAATGGCTGGGGGATAGGCGCTGGGATAGAAGTACCTTTCTAAGCTTTATACAAACTTGATGTTGTGCGATCATCCTGGGGGACTGTAACTTCTATTTATGCAGTCCCCTTTTTAAATTGTGTTGCAGTCTGCGGTTTATAAATCTACGGCCTTCTCTTTTTACTGCCCACGTATAATCCCCTATATACCTACTAATAAATAGGGTATTGCATTGCAGATTTTTATGAAGTTTCTGATGTTAATGATATTGACTTGTCGCCGGGGGCGGATTAGATTGTTCCCAAATAGTCGCACCTGTTCAACTGTTTTGCGTGTGGCTCGGTAGAGATAATTCTATAGGATATGAATGGGAGGCTATTATGAAAAAGACACATCATTTCATTGTCATCGTCACAAGCGTTTTAATTCTAATCAGTTCGGCCTGTGTTTTCGGGCAGGATTGGCCGCAGTGGCGGGGACTTAATCGTGATGCAAAGGTCACCAAGTTTGCTGTGCCGGATAAATGGCCTGACAAACTGACACGGAAGTGGAAAGTTGAGGTAGGAGAAGGAACCGATTCGACACCTGCTCTTGTGGGTAACAGGCTTTATGTATTCACCCGACAGGATGGCGAGGAAGTTATTCTTTGCCTAAACGCTGATACGGGAGATCAGATATGGAAAGATAGCTATGAGGCCGAAGCTAACACGAGAGCGGACAGGGATCACGCCGGCCCAAGAAGCTCGCCTGTAGTAGCTGATAGAATGGTAGTGACATTCGGCATAAGCGGTATGCTTTCGTGCCTCGATGCATCTACCGGCGATGTGAAGTGGCGTAAAAATGATTTCCCCGGTGACTTGCCCCGGTTCAATACGGCTATGTCACCGATAATCGAAGACGGGCTTGTAATAGGGCAGTTCGGGGGACAAGATAACGGAGCGGTTGTTGCGTATAACCTGTCCGACGGTCAGCAGAAATGGAAATGGAACAGCCCCGGGACAAATCATTCTTCGGCGAATGTCATGACTGTTGAAGGTACAAAGATGATTGTCGTAATGACCGCGAGTAACGTTGTGGGAATTAAAATTGCCGATGGTACGTTTTTATGGGAAATGCCGTTTAATCCGGGTAGGCGCCAGTGTGTGACGCCGATTACTAATGGGCAAAACGTTATTTGTTGTGGCGGGGAAGGCATAAAATCTGTTGCAATTAAAAAAGACGGGGACAAATTCGTTGTTAATGAGCTTTGGACATATTCGGACAACATGGTGGAATACAACACACCTGTGCTGAAAGATGGTATGCTATATGCCTTTTCACAACGCGGCAATTATTTTTGTGTTAACGCCAAAACCGGTCAGGCGGCCTGGACGCAGTCTTCCAGCAATGCCGGTCTAAACAGTCTGCCCGTTAGCAATGTGAATATGGTATTCGCAAGTTACGCCGCCGGTGGTGGTGGCGGAATGCGTGGCGGTCGCGGCGGCGGAAGAGGCGGTCGTGGCGGGGGTATGGGAGGCAGCGGTTTTGGCTCCGTTGTTGATGCCGGTTCAGTCTTAATCGGGCTTAATTCCAGTGCCAAACTGGTAGTATTCGAACCAGACAAGACCGAATATAAGGAATTAGCCGGCTATCAGGTTTCGGATGGTCAAATATACGCCTACCCGGTCGTATCGGGAAACAGGATATATATCAAAGACCAGGTGTCATTGGCGATGTTTACGGTCGAATAAGGTTCCGGGATTTTATAAACATTTATATCATCTTCGACTTGGGTTTTCCGGAAGAAGAATGTTTTATTATCTTTTAAGCTGTTGCCGCCGGTAAGATATGGTTAAGGATATCGTTCTGTTTTATGAACGGTGCCGAAGCCATGTTGTTTGCATGCAGTTATTGGAATTGTAAAGGATGATTGTTCCGCCGAAATAGCCGAAACACTGGCTTCTCTGGAAGCGGCATTGTAATCGAGCTTTGATTGCCATTGAGTTGTGCACTGTAATTTTTAATAAAACAGCCCCCGCCCTAAGGAGCCTACTATAAGGCAGGGGCTGCAAAAAGAGCTGTTAGCATCATGCACGCAGCCCGTATAAAGCTCACACCCTTGAGCTTTATAGTCTATCACATTCGTGAAGTCGTTTCACACAACCGATGCAAAACCCGTGCTTTCCTGATATAACCGGTAATTGGATTGACAAAGGATTATGAACAGATTCGGATGTAACACTCGAACAATTAGCTGGGTGAATAAATAATAATAGAATGGGAGTGAAACAAACCGATATGCTCTTCATTATGTGCCTCCTCCTGCAAAATCCCCCCCACCTCAAAGATATAAATAATTATCACCTTCGCATTGATAATGCTATCAGGTTTTATTGAGTTGTCAACAATATTTTTCGATTAGGATAGGTAAGCTTGTTCAAATCTGCATGGTTTTACTTGAGATAATACAGTTAGGGATGATGATGAGCTATATGCAAACTCTGTTCGTATAAATGTTTAATAGATTGACCCTGACTTAACATACATGATACTTATCTTCACATATAAATTATTCATTTTTGAAATTTCACGGCAAAATTGATATTCTATTCTTCCGTGAGGTTCAAAGATGAAGTTAAGTAGTATTTGAGTAAAATATATATGGTCTTTTAATACCGGTATGAATATAGGGGATCTGCAGATCCTTGTTAAAATGTTTTACAGAAAGGAATTCACGTATGAAAACAAGTCGAATTGTAGTGACGTTATTATGCCTTATCTGTGTACTGTTGGATTGTAATGCACAGCAGCCTGCGGATAAGGTTGCAACCAAGCCTCTTTTCCGTGACCCTATATATGATGGTGCAGCGGACCCGGTACTGTGCTGGAACAAAAACGAGAAAAAATGGTTCATGTTCTATACCAATCGCCGGGCAAAACTTGCCGAGGCAAGGGGCGTCGCCTGGGTGCATGGGACACATATCGGGATCGCCGAGTCGGCGGACAACGGGGTGACCTGGACATATCGCGGGATTGCGAATATTAATCTCGGAGAACCTAACCAGACCTATTGGGCGCCGGAAGTGATCGAGCACAACGGAACATATCACATGTACCTGACACTTGTGCCCGGGATATTTAACGATTGGAAACATCCGAGGGATATTGTACACTTGACCAGTAACGACCTGCTCAAGTGGGATTATCAATCGACTTTGAAGCTGGCCTCGGACCGTGTAATCGATGCCTGTGTCTTTCAACTGCCGGATAAGACATGGCGCATGTGGTACAACAACGAACGTGACGGCAAATCCATATACTATGCGGACAGCCCGAATTTGTATCGGTGGATCGACAAAGGCAAGGCCGTGGGTGATAGGCCCGGCGAAGGGCCAAAAGTGTTTCAATGGCAGGGAAAGTACTGGATGATCGTGGATGTATGGTCCGGCCTGGGTGTGTATTATTCGGAGGACCTTCTTAGCTGGAAGCGCCGGCAGAATAATCTTCTCGAAGAACCCGGCACCGGCCCCGACGATCAGGTCAAAGGTGGTCATCCGGACGTCGTCGTCAGCAGAGAGAGGGTCTATCTATTTTACTTTACCCATCCGAGCCGGCGAGAAGGGGGCCCGAGGAGTCCCTACGAACAGGCCCGCAGCTCGATCCAGGTTGTGGAATTAAAATATAAAGATGGTGAATTGGCCTGTGACCGAAACCAGCCGACAATGATAAATTTATTGCCGCAATAAGAGAATTTTGATCCGGGAATTCAAATATGGAATATGCAGTAGGCAGGACAGGCAGGATAATAGCAGCAAGATTATTCGAAGGGGAGGACCTTTACGAATCCGTTCATAAAATTGCACGAAAGGAAAACATTCAATCCGCAGCAGTTTTAATTACCGGCGGATTCAGGAAGGCCGATGTCATTGTCGGGCCAAAGCAGGAAAAGCCGAAAATCATCGGCAACAAGAAAAAATTCGCCGGTCCGGGTGAAGTGCTCGGGGTCGGTACAATCTATTGCGATGACCAAGGGCCGAAACTGCATATCCATGCTGCAGTCGGCAAAATGGATGAAGTGTTAGTAGGTTGTCCGAGGGGAGGAATAGAGACGTTTCTGATTCTTGAAGTGACAATAATCGAGATCGAAGGACTAAGCGGTCACAGGAAATTCGATGAAGCTTCCGGCCTGAACCTGCTGCGATTTCAGTAGGACGGTTGTTACGACCGGCAGACCTGAGATTCTGCGTTTAAGTATCAGCTCCATTGATATAGGTATCGGAGTTTCTTGTGTGACATTGATGATGACCAAGGTCGTGACTAATCTGCCGTGAATATAATCACATCCCGTTGTAATTTTTAATGTAGTTGCCGTTCTTTGTAAACGCAGTAGGAACCGGCCAGCATGTCATGAAGGGCGCGTTTTCTATAAGTAAATGCGGCGAAAGTGCAATCAATCAATAAAAATGTACTGACAAAGAACATGATAGTACTAATTGGGACTGGTCGTTGCAGATTTGCGATTTCTTCGAGGGTCGTTGCCGATTGAAATTCCGGCGATGGATATAGAATCAGACTTTGTAAGGTACCTGTGAAGGTTGATAAGAGAAATGGAAGAGCGCGAAGAAATGCCGTTCCCAAATCGAGTTTCTGGCCTATGTTATCTATGACTTTGATTCCGCAGGCCATCTTGCCCAAGGTGGCGCCATAGAAGGATTCCATCAAAGGTTTATAAAGGAAACTCGGCAGTGCGAACAAAATAAGTAATGTCGTGTTCTTGAATAAAAAGAAATTGAGATAAATAAGTATGGTCAGAGGTAAAAATATCAGGCTGTCGATAATGTGAGCACCAACTCTGATCCAGAATCCCGCCGGTAGTGGATATTTTTCAATTTCGGCCCCGCACTGGAAACAGTAGTTATCAGAATTTTGGACTTCCTGCCCGCATTGACTGCATTGGCTCATGTTAGTTTTTTCCTAATTCCTAAAAGGTCGTGATAAAGAAATATTTCAGATTTAAGGTATTTTATAACACCTCTGCATGAACTGATGATATCATGATGTAAAAGCATGAACAATAAAAAAGTAACAAACTATATCATCGATCCTAAACACTTCGATAATTGGATTGACTGGAATGCACAGAGTGTTTATGATTTGTACTTGTAGTTTGAAGCCGATGGACAGAGTTAAAATTGTGGCATACTTTTGGATATGAATAACGGATTAGGACAATGAAGACATTCGTATTTGCCTGTTTACTGGGAATTACATCACTTATTTTAGGTTTATTAATTTTTGGTCGAATAGGGGATGAGAAAATCTCTTTAAACACGGCTACCTATGAGAAAGTAAATTCGTCGGGTAAAGCCTGGGTTGCGTTCAAGAATCAGCCCACGCCGGTTTTTGTATGTGGGGGCGTTGGTTTTGTTGCCGGCGGCCTGGCTTATCTGATGTATTCGATAAGACACGGGCGTGGTTCGGGAGATTCATTTTGGAGGAAAAAGGGGAAAAAAAGGACAAAGGGAGCCGGATTACCCGGGCCTGAAATAGTGCCGAAAAGCATTTGGAATGAGTCTCATGAAAAAAATGATTTGGAAAGATTTGAATCCCAGCGGCCTATTGTTTGCAGGATACTTGGTTTTGCAACGTTGGGATTACTCAAATTCTACGCCGTACCACAGGGCAATGTTCTTGTGGTTACGACATTCGGGAAATTTCGAAAGTTATGCAAACCCGGACTTGGTTGTATATGGAGCTTTTGGGGTTTTTACCAGCGTCCGTACAGTGATATGCCTTTGATACAATGCAAAGAAACAACAGTTCCATACGAGAGAGAGACGGTTGTTACCAGTGACGGCATAAAGTGTAAGCTTGATGTGATGATTTGTTATAAAATAGACCACCCGGGAAAAGCTTTGTTTGAGGTTGATAATTATAAAAAAGCTATCGATAATGTCGTTCGGGCAATTGTAAGGAACGAATGCGGCAGAGTGGCCGCCCAAGGCCTTCGCACCTCTCGTGAAATAATAATGAGTAATCTTAAGAACGTTCTTGAAAAGGATGTTGCGCCCTGGGGGATTAAGGTCAGAATGGTTAAGATAAGCAATATTGAAATCTCCACACAAGAGGGAGACAACAAATTTGATTCGGCTTTTTTTAAGGAAAAATCATAGTGGAGAAAATGAATCGAAGGAGATTTCTGGCGCTCGGTGCAGGTACGGCGGGGGGGCTTACTCTGGTCGGCTGCACCGGTTTCGGGGCAATTTTACCGGGCAAAAAAATGCCGTTTAAGATTTCGTTAGCCCAATGGTCTTTGCACCGCAGGCTTTTCGGACTGGCCAAACCTAAACTCGACAATCTCGATTTCGCAAAAGAGGCCAAGGGCTTCGGCTTTAACGCCGTCGAATATGTCAATCAATTCTTCAAGGATAAAGCCAAGGACACCGAATATTTGGCCAAGATGAAAAAGAGGGCCGCCGATAACGACGTAAAGAGTCTGCTGATTATGTGTGACGGCGAGGGCAACCTCGGCGATCCGGATTCAAAACGGCGCACTCAGACCGTGGAGAACCATTATAAGTGGATCGAGGCCGCAAAGTATCTTGGATGTCACTCCATTCGGGTCAACGCCGCTTCGCAAGGTACTTATGAGGAACAGCAGAAGCTTGCAACCGACGGACTTCGGCGTTTGTGCGAGTTTGCAGCCGGGCATAAGCTCAACGTGATTGTCGAAAATCATGGCGGTTTCTCGTCGAATCCGAAATGGCTGACTGCCGTTATCAAGGATGTAAATCTGCCCAATTGCGGGACCTTGCCGGACTTCGGTAATTTTCCTTCTGAGATTGACCGTTACGAAGCCGTCAGGATAATGATGCCCTACGCTAAAAGTGTCAGTGCCAAAAGCTATGATTTCAATGAGAATGGCGATGAAACCAGGATTGATTATTATCGAATGATGAAGATTGTGCTGGACGCCGGATACAGCGGTTATGTCAATGTGGAGTACGAAGGTTCGAGGCTTAACGAGAATGAAGGAATAATAGCCACGAAAAAACTACTGGAAAAAATCCGCGATCAGCGTATGCAGGCAAAAGACAAGAGTCAAAAATGATTGTTGGTGTTATGACAGCGCATCTTTCTTTGCCGGGTATTACCTCACTAAAAGGCAAGAGAAGCATCGTCAAGAGCCTGATCGGCCGGCTCAAGAGTCGCTTTAATATTTCTATCGCGGAGGTTGACCATCAGGATATTAAGACAAACGCAGTCATTGGTATAGCTATAATCTGTAACGAGTCTCGCTTTATCGACGAGCAGTTCGATTCCATCATCAATTTTATGCGCAACGACGGCCGATTTATACTTGGTCGAATCGAGCGGGAAAAATTTTCATAAGCCGGGCTGTCTAAACTTTTAATTTAAAATATCCGGTCGGTGATGAATCTTGCTCCGAGAAACACATCTAATGCTATTGCGGCAAATATAACGGCTTCTCTGAGCAAATGCATACGCAACTTGGCACGCGATAAAAAGAAGATTATCGCAACAGTGGCTGTACCGAGAAGATATATTTTGGCTTCTCTTGTTAAAAGCCTGGCATATCCGGAACCGAGTCCTAAGAATATCTGGAAGTATTTTGTTGCCAAGAGCAACGTCACAATCGCCAGAGAGCCCATAACGATTGTAATAACAAGTATCCATTTGCGGTCGGCATAACCGGCCGAGACAAATCCCTGCAAACCGACGCCGATAATAATCGAACAGCAAAGCACGCTGACGGTCAGCCATATAATCGGGCTGACTTCCAGGATGGAATTGACCGGATCGCAGAACGTTAAAATTATCCCGAGAGCAAAAATGGTCATAACTCCGTACCGCCTGGCTGTCACCAGAAGAGCGAAGCCCATTATCAAAGCTGCTATGGGGACATGGTAAAAGCCGATTAGAGTCGTTCCTCGCCTGGCTGCGACTAACGGAGCCATGAGACTGTACATTTTATCCGGCTCGAGCTTTGCCTGTGTCGGAACGGCAAATAAGCGAAAGTGAACGGTGACCTGAAAAAACAATATAATCGCCAGAAAGGGGATTGCCGTAAATAATATGCTCGACCATAACGGACGGTTTTTCGGCCCGAATGCCACAGGAAGAAATAACCAGGGTATCGATGCAGCCAATAAACCTGCCGTCGGGTGATATCGAGCCAAAGAGAGAGTGTAAGGCCCGAATCCGTAGAGGGCGCCGGCTAAAAGCGACTCGATAAAACCGCAGACCCAGCGTCGGCTGAGTATGAAACAACCCAGCGCAGCTAAAAACAAGTTGACTGTCAACAAATGCTGGAACCTTTGGAATCCTTCTAAATACGGCAGATACAAATAAATCGAAAAACCGGCATACACAAAAACGGCGGCAGCGAACGTGACATACTTATTTTTCTGCATATTATTCGAAGTCAATAGGATATTTAACCGAATCATCCGTCTTAAAGCTTGGCCTTTGTTTGAGCCTGTTTTTTTGTGGACGGTTTTTTGATGTCAACAATCTTAATTTTGGATTTTGGGTAAACTGATTTCGGACATTCGCCGGTCCAGCAATTGAGGCAAAGTTTTTCTTTAGGCAGCCCGATGGCTTTGACCATTTCGTCCACGGTCTGGTACCTTAACGTTGTGACATCGAGGTCTTTGGCAATCCATTCGACCATTTTTTTATACTTTTCAGACTTGTAATCGATATACTCCGAGACGTTTTCTGTGTCTTTCTTTTCAAGGCTGCGAATTGCTTTTCGAGCTGCAAGTTCCCTGGTCGAGCGTGTGGATAGATTGAACCTGCATGGAAACATCAGCGGCGGGCAGGCGGGTCTGATATGAATCTTCCTGGCCCCGCAGTCCCATAGTTTTTTGATGGTAAAATTCTTGAGCTGGGTCCCCCTGACAATCGAATCCTCACAGATGACGATACTGTTGCCTTCGATGACTTCTTTAATGGGAATGAGTTTCATTTTAGCGATTAAGTCCCTTGTCTCCTGTGAGGGAGGTGTGTAGCTTCTGCCGTAACCGGCTGTATATTTAACTAAGGGACGTCTGAACGGCTTGCCGGATTCCATCGCATATCCTAATCCGTGAGCCAGGCCGGAATCCGGGACGCCTGAAACCAGATCGATTTCGATGTCCTTGTCGTGTTTCGCCAGAAATCTGCCGCATCTTTCCCTGACGATTTCGACATTGATCCCTTCGTAATTTGACGCCGGAAATCCGGTATATATCCAGAGAAATGCACAAATCTGATTTTGGTTTTCATCACCCGGCCTGCTCCGGACCATACCGTTTTCTTTGAGCAGTACTATCTCTCCGGGAGCTATATACTTAACAATATCGAATCCGTTGTTCGGAAAGGCGCTCGTCTCAGCGGTAACCGCCCATGCATCAGCTCTTTTACCGACGATAAGCGGCGTATATCCGTGTCTGTCTCTTGCGGCATAAATTCCTTCATTATTCAGCAGAAGCAATGAGCAGGAACCTTCGATGACTTCGAATACTTTCTCTATACCTTCAATTATATTGTTTCCCTGATTGATTAATTTTGCGATCAATTCCGGCGTATTGACTGCTCTGCCGCTGACCTCACTAAAAGAGATTCCCTTGTTCAGCAGGTCCTTGGCCAGCACTTCGGCGTTTTCCACATATCCACTGGTGACTATACAGAACGGTCCGTGTCTCGAGTTCAGGTAAATGGGCTGTTCGTCATAATCGCTGATAACCCCGATCCCTTTATTGCCTTTGATATGTCTATAGTCATCATAGAATTTCGACTTGAACTGGCTTTGATTCAGATTGTGTATTTGGCGGGTGAATTCCCTGTCTAAAACTGAGATGCCCCCATATTCGGTGCCAAGATGTGAATGATAATCCGTGCCGTAAAAAAGTGTTTCCGCACAATTTCCCTTTGAGACCACTCCGAAGATTCCGCTCATGATTTACCTCCTGTTTGTTGGGTTACCATTTTGCTTTTATATTTGCAAAGCAGAAACCCTTTTGCCTGTGACTTCCTTGTTCTTATGCTCGGCGCGACAACCGAGATACCGGATATTGATATTATATCATGTTAAAATTGGCAAATTCAAGTGTTAATAGAAAATCTTTGTAAGGATTGTTGTTCCTGAGAATGTTACCGTCCTCCTTCAATAGAGTAAAAATTATTTGAGCACGACTTTGCCGGTTCCAGTTGTTATCCTGCCTATTTTGTAAGCCTTTTCGCTGTATCTTTTTAATTTCTTTACTATCGAACCTGCAAAATCCTCGGCCACTATCATTACGAATCCTATGCCCATATTAAAGACTCTGTACATTTCCTCTTCTTCGACCGGGCCGGTTTCCTGGAGGAATGTAAATATCCGGTGTCTGGGCCAGGAGGATTTTTTTATGACGGCGTCGCAGCCTTTCGGAAGAACTCTTGGGATATTGCCTACAAGGCCGCCGCCGGTTATGTGAGCCATCGCATGGACAATTTTTTTGACCTTGTATTGTGAAAGCAGTTTTATTACAGGTCTGACATAAATGCGTGTCGGCTCTAGAAGGACATCACCGAGTGTCGAACCGCCGAGTTTGTCCGGCACATCGGACATTTTCAGTCCGGCCTGCTTGAAACAGATATTGCGAACCAGTGAATATCCGTTACTGTGCAGCCCGTTCGAGGCAAGGCCGAGAATCACATCGCCTTTTCTGACGTTTTCGCCTGTGATAATTTTATCCCGCTCAAGAACGCCGACAGCAAATCCCGCCATGTCAAAATCGTTTTTGCCATAAGTATCCGGCATCTCGGCGGTCTCTCCTCCGATAAGTGCACAATCGGCTTGAAGGCAGCCGGCAGCAACTCCTTTGACAAGCTCGGTAATCATCTCTGGTGTAAGTTTGTTCACGGCGATGTAATCGAGGAAAAATAAAGGTTCTGCCCCGGCGACGAGCATATCGTTGACGCTCATCGCCACCAGGTCAATACCGACAGTATCATACTTTTTTATTTGAGCGGCTAATTGAACTTTACTGCCTACGCCGTCGGTACAGGCCACAAGAACGGGATTTCTGTAGTTTCTTTTGAATAGTTTCTCATCGTAATCCAGCCGAAACATTCCGGCAAAGCCGCCTTTTGATTCAATCACGCGGGGCCCGAATGTTCCGGCTAATGCCGACCAGATTTGTCCAACCATTCGGTCGTTAGCATCGATGCTCACACCTGATTGTTCGTAGCTAAGAAATTTGCCCATTAATTACAAAATCCGAAGACTGAATAATATTCCTTCATATATCGGCCCGAATTCAAGCTGATCCCGTATCTATGGAGAGTTTTGAACATCATGTTCGTCGAACATATGTAACTGATATCGTTCAAGAGAGAACTTGTTAACCGCGGTATTAACAGGAATTATATATTTTCCAGACCAACATGCAGTGCAATAGTGGTCGGCCGGCAGGGATGTACAGCTTAACAAACCATCCAGCGAGATATATCCGATACTGTCAACCTCAAGGAATTCCTTGATTTGTTCGAGGTTTCGGTTGTTTGCCAGCAGTTCTTCCTTTGTCGGGAAATCGACCCCGTAAAAGCAGGGGAATCTTATTGGCGGACAACTTACTCGCATGTGAATCTCTTTTGCCCCGGCCTCGCGTAAAGCTCTTATTTTACCTCTGGTGGTTGTACCGCGAACAATGGAGTCATCGACTACCGTGATACGTTTGCCGTTGACGACTTCTCTGATGATCGCCAGTTTTAATTTGACCTCCAACTCCCTTTGTCTCTGTTCCGGCGAGATGAATGTTCTGCCGATATAGTGGCTTCTTACCAGCCCCATATCGAAAGGTATTTTACTTTGTTCAGCATATCCGATTGCGGCCGATGTTCCAGAATCCGGGACGGGGATTACGACATCACTATCGGCGGGGTGTTCGACGGCTAATTGCCTTCCGAGTTTTTTCCTGAACTGGTGTACGTTTTCACCGAATAAGGTGCTGTTCTGTTTAGCAAAGTAGATGTGCTCAAAAATACAATGGGCCGGTTTGATTGCTTCGGGTGACACGTAAAATCTGCTGTGCAGACCATCTTTATCCAGAGTGACGATTTCACCCGGCTGAACCTCTCGCACAAATTCCGCACCGATAATATCGAAGGCACACGTTTCACTTGCAACTACGAAAGAGCCTTCGGGTATTTTGCCGATACACAACGGTCTGATGCCGAAAGGGTCCCGGGCTGCTTCTATCCGGTCGGAATAAAGGAAAAGCAGGCTATATGCCCCCTGAAGATGGTTTAATACGTGCCCCAACGGATCGGGCTTACTGACATGTGTCGGCTTGGCGAGTAAATGAATGATTATCTCTGTGTCACTTGTGGATTTGAAGATACTGCCGTATGCCTCGTATTCGTCTCGAAGAAGCGAAGCGTTAATAAGATTACCGTTATGTGCGATGGCTACCTGCCCCCGTGAATATTCAGCTAAAAGCGGCTGACTGTTTATTACTTTGCTGGTACCGGTCGTTGAGTATCGGACATGGCCAATCGCTATTGGATTCGATAATTTCTCAAAAACATCCTGGCCCGAACGGAAAACCCTTCTCACGGTGCCCATCCCGGTATAGCACTGGATCGATTCACCGTCACTTGAGGCGATTCCCGCCGATTCCTGACCGCGATGCTGGAGGCTGTGTAGTCCGAAGTAGGTTTTTCTGACTGCATCTTCATCGCCGAAAATACCGAAAAGCCCGCAGTTTTCTCCGATGCCGTCGTAAAGTCGGCATTCCGAAACAATACTATGAGGGTCGTTGTTATTGTTATTTGAGGAAACATTTTTAGTTCTTTGCTTCATGGAATGTAGTCTAATCAAGCTCTCGGAGCAAGTCAACTTTATTGCATAAGTTTTCATGCCGAAGTTGATTTTACATTGTGTATAACTTATGGGACCTCGGATATTACGGACAATCCGGTATGGATTTGATTAGCAACAATCCAAAATACTGCCCGGCAAATATTTCTGCAATACAGGAAATTCTGTCCTCCTTATGGATTCTTTTTCTTCGGTAAAACCATTAATTGAACAAATCTCATTGACGCATAACCTCTTTAATAACAAGAAGATGTATTAGGTTAAATCGTCAGAAATAATAGGATGGCACGGGAGTTGCTACTTAATTTCGAAAGTTAGAAAAAGGAATTCTAAAAAATCTTTGAGAAAAGGTCGGGAACTTATGGCAATAGAATCGACAACAAGTACTGCAAGCGATATCCAGATGGATTATATGAAGCTTCTGGTCGTGCAGTTGCAAAACCAGAATCCACTGGAACCTTTGGACAACAACGAAATGGCATCACAGTTGGCTCAGTTCTCACAGCTTTCACAGCTTGAGACGATGAATTCGAGTTTTTCGAAAGCACTTGAAGCTGCAGAACGTACCTATGCCAACTCATTAATCGGCAAGGAAGTATCTTTCACGGCGGAAACCGAGGAAGGTACTTCTGATATCGTAAGCGGGACGGTTGAGCAGGTCGTCAATGATTACGAAGGACAAGTTGTATTACTTTCGGGAGACTATGTTATTAGTCTGGAAGATGTCATATCCGTTAAAAATTAAAAATGAGGATAAGAATCTCACTATAAGGAGAAATAAAAATGAGTTTCACATTATCAGCCGGAGTTACCGGATTACAGGCCCATCAAAAAATGCTTGATATTGCCGGTAACAATCTTGCCAATGTCAATACGACTGCTTTTAAGGCAAGCAGGATAACATTTTCGGAGCTTTTGAGCGAGACGATTAAAAAGGCGTCTCAGCCTACATCAGGGGTCGGCGGTACGAATCCTCAGCAAATGGGCAGCGGTGTCGGAATATCGGGTATTTCTCCCAATATGACTCAGGGAAATATTATTAATACCGGCAATCCCCTGGATATGGCTCTGGAAGGAGAAGGTTATTTCGTATTGAGCGACGGCCAGCAGAGCATTTACTCACGTTCCGGTTCTTTTGGCATAGATGCAGACTCGAACCTTGTCGATCCCTCGACCGGGTATCATATACAGCGTATCGGCTCGGAAGGTGAAATTGAGGGCTTCCAAACTCCGGGCGTGAGCGATATACACGTTCCTTACGATGTTGCCATGCCCGCAAAAGCAACGACGGAAATAGCTGTTTCCGGTAACCTCAGCGCCGACGCGACATTTTCAGTAACGAGAACACAAGTCATGAGTTCGAATCTTGCATATACCTATGATAACGGCATTACTGCGACAGAAACGACATTATTCAACGATCTTGATCAACGCAATGGATCATTAACTGATGGCAATATCACTGTCACAGGATTTGACAAGGATGGAACACCTTTCGCTTCCGGCTTGGACTTTGCTGTTGTTGGTGGAACTACGACACTTGGTAACTTTATTAGCTATCTCAATACCACAGTGCTTAATGGTTCAACCGCCTCGTTGGTTAATGGACAAATTCGAATCACTGATGATACAAGCGGTTATAGTAAAACAGATATGAGCCTGTCGTATTCCAATCCTTCAATGACAATGCCCGCATATTTCGAGATTTCGACTGTCGGCGGAGAGGAAGTAAAAAGCATCAACATCACGTCTTATGATTCTCAGGGAGGCAAACATGTTATCTCCGGAGCTTTTGTCCGAACGGGTACGGCCAATACATGGGACATGGTGCTGACCTCTGTGACAGGAGATATCGGTGAAATTACAATGGATAACCGCCGTATCGAAAATATTACTTTTGATTCGAGTGACGGTTCTTATGCCGGTTCGGACACAGCCGAATTTGTTATTACTTTTACGCATGATACTACAAATCCGCAAACGATTAGTGTTAACCTGGGCACACCCGGAAAGCTGGACGGCTTAACACAGTTCGCAGGCAATTCCACGGCGGTGGCAAGGGAGCAGGATGGTTATGAAGCGGGAAGACTTTCGACTATCTCGGTGAATAATGAAGGTATTTTGATTGGTGCGTTCTCCAACGGTATTAAAAAGAATATTGCAACCCTACAGATTTCCTTGTTCCAGAATACAGCCGGTCTGGAAAATATCGGCAACGGCTATTTTATTCCTTCTGCAAACTCGGGCGAGGCCATCGCTACGCAGGCCATGACAGGCGGAGCAGGTTCGATTCACGGCGGGTCTCTGGAAAAATCCAACGCCGATGTTGCGACGGAATTCGTAAATATGATTCAGGCCCAGAACGGTTTCCAGGCAAACGCCAGAAGTATCTCGGTTGCAAATGAGATTCTGCAGGAATTGACAAATCTAATCAGATAGTAACTTAGAGATTCTATTATGATGTCAGCATCTGTAATGAACACAGGACTAAGCTTGGTTGTTCTTGCATTGACTCCGATTCAGCGGTGGCAGGCGGCCCGCAGGTTTACTATAAGCTTTATGGGCGAGCGCTGGTTTATTGCGATTTGCATAGCTGCATTGATTATTTTGTCTGTATTATTCGTATTAGTGACCTGCTATAAGGTAAAGAAAGAGCGAGAAACCACGAATCGATTGTTTTTCGAGTACGCCGACGAAAGGGGATTAAATCCACGTGAACGTCATATTCTGATGTATATCGCAACAAGGGCGAAACTCAAGCAAAAGGAATCGATTTTTACGATGGCCGATGCATTTGACCGCGGAGCTACAAAAATAGTCAGAGCGGCTCTAACGCTTAAGGGAAAAGATAAAAGAAGACGTTTGAGCGCGGAATTGTCCGTTCTGCGTGAAAAGCTCGGTTTCCAGAAACGAGGCTCATCGTCGGCAGATTTGTTAGTGACAAATGATACAAGCAGCCGACAGATTCCCAGGGATCGAAAACTTTATCTGACAAGCCTTGAAACCGGTGATTTTAACAATATTGAGTCTGTTGTCGTTGAAAATAATGATATGGAATTTATAGTTGAGCCGTCAATGCGGCTTGAAATCAAAAAAGACGTTCCATTATGTGTCCGCTACTATTTCGGTGCGTCTGTATGGGAATTCGACACGACTGTTATTGATTGCGAGAGTGATATCTTAATCCTCAATCACAGTGATAATGTAAGGTTTATTAACCGAAGGCGTTTTTTACGTGTTCCTACGAACGAACCGGCATATATAGCGGCTTTTCCATTCGCAAAAACGCTGCCGGATAATGAAGAATCCGAAGCGAATGCCGATTCGGTCGAATCTTTCGACACGAACTGGGGACCGCCTGAATTTATTCCCGCCGAAGTTACCGAACTTGCAGGGCCGGGTCTGCGGGTTAAAACTCCCCTTGAAGTGAAAGTAGGTGACAGGGTTGTCGTGATACTAAAGCTCGGTGACAATCATAATTATCGCCTGACTCAACCGGCGGAAAATACCGCGTCGCATTCGGCATTCTTTGATAACAAAAATGACAGGCCGTCCAGGATCGTTGAAGACATCGGTATAGTCAGGCATACCGAAGCGGCAGAAAATGGTTTTTCAGTTGCTGTTGAATTGACCGGCCTGAGCGAGACAAACCTAAGTGAAATGGTTCGGGCGACAAATGCGGCTTCTATGAGAACCCGGTTTGAAATACAGTCAGCTCCGGCTGAAGTAAAAGATGATCACGAAAAAGAAAATGCACTTTCTGAGGCGGTAGTCTAAGGAGTAGAAAAATGTCTGTAATTACTGATCAGATTAGTACTTCTCTCGATGCCTTAACAAAGGAATATGAAATAATTACACATAATCTGGCCAATGTGAGCACAGCCGGATATAAGCGTCGATGTAATGCCTTTTCCAAAGTTCTCGAAGCACGAGTAACAGATCCTCAGGCATATTCACCTGGTTCTGTGGAATTGGACACATCGTTCGACTTCTCTCAGGGAAATATTGTTAAGACGGATCGAAAATTGGATTTTGCTTTGTTCGGCAAGGGTTTTTTTCAAATTGAAACTCCTGATGGGCCTGTTTATACCCGCAATGGAATTTTTAATATAAACCCTAACAGACAAATTATTGATTTTCAGGGCCGGATTGTATCGGGTCAGGCCGGGCCGATAACGATCCCCGGAAATATTGCAATCTCTCAGATTAGTGTTTCAGGTAATGGGAGCATAAGTGCGGATGGCACGACTGTCGGGCAATTCACGCTGGTTGATTTCGGCGATAATGAAAACAAGCTTGCCCCAATAGGCGGAGGTTGCTACCGGATGACAGAGCCGGATGTTGAGCCGGTTACAGCAGAAAATGTTATAGTAAAGCAGGCCTGCCAGGAGTCATCTAACGTTCAGATCATAGACGAGCTGGTGGATTTGATAATGGTCTCCAGACTTTATGAAGCGAATATGAATTTCCTCAATACAGGAAAAGAAACCACCAGCAGCCTGATAAGTGTGGCCATGGGCTAAAAAATCTATGTATTGATATTCAGACCAAAACGCAAATTAGGATAAAAGGAGAACAGTAATATGTTAAGAGCATTTTCCACTGCGGCGACAGGCATGACGGCTCAGCAGATGATGGTGGACATGATTTCTAATAACCTCGCCAATATCAATACGACCGGTTTCAAGCGGAGCCAGATTAATTTTCAGGATTTACTCTATGTGGAGATGGAGGCCGAGGGTAATGAAGTGGCTTCCGGCATAAAATCACCCAGCGGTCTGGAAATAGGCAGCGGAGTTCGTGCCGCATCGAACGTTAAAATCTTTAGTCTCGGTGAGCTTCAAAGTACGGGCAATCCACTCGATATAGCAATAGCGGGAGAGGGTTTTCTCCAGGTTGTAATGCCGAACGGCGATATAAGATATACCCGTGACGGTGCATTACAAATCAATGGTAACGGCCAGCTTGTCACAACCGGCGGTTATGCAATTGAACCATCCATCAGTGTCCCGATTGACGCGGCTTCGATAAGCATTGAAAAGGACGGAGGTGTAAATATTATGGATTCCGCCGGGACGCAATCGGTCGTCGGTAATATTCAGTTGGCCCGGTTCCCGAATCCGTCGGGACTTTCAAGCGAAGGGGATAATCTGTATGCCGAGACCGAAGCCAGCGGGACAGCGACAACCGGTATCCCGGGGGAAAGCGGTTTTGGTACGATCCAGTCGAGTTTTCTTGAAAAATCCAATGTGCAAATGGTGACCGAATTGGTCAATCTTATTACCGCCCAGAGGGCGTATGAGATCAATTCACGTGCGATAAGAGCCGGTGACGACATGCTTCAGACGGCTAACCAGCTTATAAGATAAGAGATTATAATGAATAACGGAATCGGTGTGACAAAGCAAAAATGTTTGTACAGGAAAATAATCTTTTCTTGTGTGCTTATTTCCTGTTCGTTTATTTGGCTGGGGCCGGTGCAAGGTCATGCCGACGATCTTTCAAAGGATTCATGTCTTCAGGTTTATCTTCCGAGGCAAGTGACTGTCAAAGAAAATATCCTGAAGCTCGGGAATATTGGTGTAGTTCGTGGCCCTCAAGCTCTTGTGGCTAAGGCGAATGATATTATGTTGGGCCGTTTATCGGTGCCGGGACAGGAGATTGTTATCGAAAAAAACATCGTTCTGGGCAGATTAGCCGCCTGCGGGATTCCCGCCTCTCAGGTGACATTACAGGGTGCCGAGAAGATTACAGTCAGACAACGGCAAAATATAATCGGCGCTGATGAATTCGTAAAAATGGCCGAGTCTTTTCTGAAAGAGAATCTTACCGGCGATTCGGTATCCGGCTGGAGTCCCGTTCGCAAACCGAAGGATTTGGTGATTTCCAATCCGGGCAAAAATATCAAATTTTCATCTGAATTAATCCAAAAAGGTGCGAGAAACCAGGTCACAGTAAAAATTGCGGTTTTCTCAGACAACAAGCAAATAGCGACTCGTGATATTACTTTCGCATTGAAATATAATAGTCGAACTGCAGTAGCAGTAGTTGACGTCCCGGCGGGGACAATTATCGATAGCGAGAATGTAAAAATAGAAAAGGGTACGTCCAATTTCCCGGAACCGACAGACTGGAAGCCGCCGTACGGGCTCGTGGCGAAACGTAAACTGCCGGCTGAAACTGTGATTCAGCCACACATGCTCGGTGCGGCCCAGTCACCTGTAGTTGTTAAAAGAAATCAAAATGTCGTCATCAGAATTGAAAAGCCGGGTTTTATAATTACTGCTCTCGGAAAAGCAATGGAGAATGGCAAAGTCGGAGAATATATAAAAATAAGAAACATTGACTCGCAAAGAATAATAGTTGCTAAAGTCAACAGTGACAGAAGTGTTGAGCCTGTCTTTTAAAAGGAGAAAAAATGAACGGAAAAATCAAACCGGTACTTTTTTTAGTGGTTATAACACTCTTTTCGACGGACTGCTCACATGCCGCTTCAATCTGGGCCAAGAGGGGCAAAAATATGAAGGATTTATATGCCGATGATGTGGCCCGGCAGATTGGTGATATCCTGACGATTAAAGTTACGGAAAACAGCATCGTTGATAACAAGGCAAAAAGAGATTTGAAAAAAGAAACAGACAGGTCAACTACTTTTAACGGGGAGGTAGGGAATTTTGCCGATATCGGTGAGTTCGGTATGTCTGCCGGTTCGGGTAATGAGTTGACAAGCAAGGCCGATTACAAAGACGAGCGAAAGTTTACCGACAACATCACAGTAGTAGTTGTGGATATTCTCCCGAATAATAACCTTGTTGTCATGGGAAATCGTCAGCGCAATATCGCAGGCGACATACAGATGATTGAAATCAGCGGGATTGTCAGGCCGAGTGACATTGAATTCGATAATACGGTTAAAAGCGAGCAGGTTGCAGATTTTCGGCTGTTTACAAAAAACGAAGGCGTAGCCGATCCATATACCAGGCCCGGCTGGCTCGGGACAATATTCGATATCATCTGGCCGTTTTGATGGCGACCGGTTTTAGCCGTACTTTGGGAAGAAACTTATGAAACAGACAAAACGAGCAAAAGAGCAATATCGCCTCGCGATACTGGTAGCAGGTGCACTGATAATATGCAGCTTTATTTCAAATACCGCCAGGTGTGAGCGTATCAAGGATATCGTTGATATTCAGGGGCTACGCGGTAATCCGCTCAGGGGAGTCGGTCTGGTTGTCGGTCTGTCGAACAGCGGCGATAGCTCACTGCTGTCAAGGCAGATACTGACTAATGTATTAAGGGATTCCGGCCTGGTGCTCAGTCCTTCGGATTTATCCGGTGGTAATATTGCCGTCGTAATGGTTACAGCGGACTTAGGTCCTTTTGCTCACGAGGGTTCGCGGATAGATGTCGATGTTTCGGCTATAGGAGACGCTAAAAGCCTTCAGGGCGGCACTCTCCTGCCGACACCTTTGAAAGGTCTTGACGACCAGGTTTATGCCATAGCCGAAGGCGGTGTTTCGATCGGGGGCTGGACGGCATCGGGTGACAAGGCATCGGTTACAAAAAATCACCAGACGGTGGGACGAATCCCGAACGGAGCGATTGTCGAGAAGGAGGAGATTGCAACATTTGTCGAAAATATCGCCGGACATCGAGTTGTCACGTTGAACCTGAGAAACCACGACTTTTCAACCGCGGAGCAAATCAGCAAGGTAATCAATCAGGATTTTCCGGACAGTGCCGTTGTTGCCGATGCCGGTACAATCCAGGTTAAAATTCCCACTAAAATTAATCCCGATGGAATTGCAGGCTTCATCTCCGATATTACGAAACTCGACGTTAAGGTCGATGTCCCCGCCGTGGTCGTCATTAACGAACGGACCGGAACGATTGTTGTCGGTGAAAACGTTGGCATATCCGCCGTTGCGATATCCCAGGGCAGTCTCGTTGTTAAAATCGCGGAGACCGAGCGTGTCGTTCAGCCGATTGCTCCGTTCTCCGATTCCGGCACGACTGAAAGAATTCCTGAGACGACTATCGGAGTCGAAGAACAGCAGGCGCACCTGATTCCCGTGTCCCAGTCCGTTACGGTTTCGGAATTGGCCAAAAGCCTCAACGGGATCGGTGCAACACCGAGTGACATGATAGCCATATTCAATGCCTTGAAGGCAGCCGGAGCTTTACAGGCTAAATTAGTGATAATGTAAGGAAACAATGATGGATATTGCTACACCGATAGTAGCCGGAAATGTATCATCGATTCTGCCTTTGAATCAGCTCGATAAGTTGAATCAGGAGGGTATATCGGAGCAGGAGAAAGAACAAATCGCCAAGGATTTCGAATCGCTTGTGATAAATAAATTGCTGGACGAGATGAAAAATACGATTGGTGACTGGGGTTTCGAAAAAGACGGGGCATCCATGCAGATACAGGGAATATTTTGGATGTATCTTGCCCGTGATATTGCGGATAACGGTGGTCTCGGATTGTGGAAGGACGTATATAAAACTTTACCAGATAATGATCCTGCAGATTCAGCGGGAAATTCGATGGACAAACATTTATGAAAACAGGCGCGATTGAAATAGAAGATAAAATTGACGAGCTGCTGGTTTGCCTTGACAAGGACATTGAGCATATCCAAAAGAACCTCATCGATCTCGACCGGTTGCGAACTCTGGTTATAAGGCGTGACGATGCAGCTTTAAGCAGATTGCTCGAAGAAATTCAGTCCGGGTCGGAGATATATAAAGAGCACGATTCGAAACGGCAGTCAATACGAACGGAATTAGGAAAGTCTTTTGGCTGTGCGGCAGGGGAAATGACTTTATCAAGGCTTGAGTTATCTGTGACCGAACAGAAGAAATCTCTTATTATCCAGAGAAAGGCCAAACTAAGAGCGTTGATTGAAAAGCTCAGGAAAGAATATTTAAGCACGGCTAAACTTTTGTCCGAGTGTGCCAGATTCAATAATATGCTGTTAAGAAGTATCTTCGACCTTGGTAATGCGGGGATGGTTTATTACAGCGCCAACGGTACAACCAAAACACAGAATGAGTCGGCCTTTGTTAATATGAAACTTTAATGAATCCAATCCTGAATTTTAACGGAGCCGGTAAGTGGATAGTTTTGATATAGGAATAAGCGGTCTTGGCGCGGCGCAGAATGGTTTCGATGTCATTGGTAATAATATCGCCAATGCGGCTACCGATGGTTATCACCGTCAGAGGTTGAATCTGGTTCCGGCTTATGCAGCCCAGGTAGGGTCGATTCTTGTCGGGGGCGGTGTCGATGTGGCTGAAGTATCCAGGATGGTTGATACACTTTTAGAGAATGAGATTTTACGTCAGCAATCTTCGTATGGACAGGTCTCGAAAGAGGTTGACATGCTGCGCACGATAGAAACCGCATTTGGGGAGCTTTCGACGGAGGGCGGCCTGAATGAGGCAATAGACGAGTTTTTCAATGCGCTGCAGGACCTTGTGTCCAATCCGAATCAGGCTGTCTGGCAAAATCAGGTATTGACGGCCGCAGAGGCGATGGCTAATCGTTTCAGAGCTTTGGATGAATTTCTGACGAATCTGGAAAGCCAGATTACACTGGAAGCAGAGCAGACAATCGAAGAGATTAACAACCTTGTCAATACAATCGCCGAGCTTAACAGCAATATCGAAAGACAGGAGATACAGGGCGGCCAGGCCAACAACCTGCGTGACAGAAGGGACCAGTGTATAACGGAACTTTCCAAATTAGTCAGTGTTCAGACCCAGGCCAGAGAGTACGGTGTTGTCGATGTTAGTATTGCCGGAATACCTGTTTTAACAGGGACTACCGCCATCGAGCTGGAGGTTGGTCTTAACGAAAGTATCGGTTTGGGTATAACGGTTGCCGGCGAATTCAATTACTATACCGACATACAGGGTGGACGTCTCGGGGGATTATTGTCGTTAAAGAACAATATTGTATCGAGTATTCGAAACGACCTTAATTCCCTTGCTTCAGCTATCATACAGCAGGTCAACCAATGTCATATCCAGGGAGTGGGTTCAGAAGGGTCGTTTACCGAATTGACCGGCTGGCCCATGATAAGCGAGGACCTGGTTGATTTTAATCCGCCCGTAACCGACGGCAATATCTATATCAGGGTAATCGATACGAATACAGGAGCCGTAACACGCACCGCTGTGCCGGTTGATGTTTCGGCGGATTCTTTGACGTCTTTGGCTGCAGATATTACGGCAATAACGGGACTGACTGCTTCGGTCACCGATTCGAAACTTCATATCCAGGCGGATGCGGGCTATGAATTCGATTTCCTGCCGTGTGTTTTACCTTTGCCAACAGACAGTGATTATACCGGGACAACTTCACCGCCGGCCGTATCGGTATCCGGCATATATACAGGCTCAGAAAACCAGAATTTCACATTTACAGTTTCGGGTTCCGGCTCGGTTGGAAACGATTCGATACAAATTACTGTTACCGACGGCGACACAAACATGGTCACTACACTCAATGTCGGTTCCGGTTATGCAGCAGGTGACATTCTCGATGCTGGCAACGGGATTAAAATAGCTCTTGGTGTCGGTGATTTGGCGGATGGAAATACTTTCGAAGTCTATGCTGTTGCCCAGACCGATACTTCCGGAGTGCTTGCGGCCGTTGGAATCAATACCTTTTTTTCCGGAAGAAATGCTTCCGACATAACGGTTTGTTCGGATATATCCGATACGCCGGGACGAATCGCTGTAGCCACCGGGCCGGATATGACGGATAACACCAATGCCTCGCGTTTGGCCGGTTTGAGGGACAAGACAATATCGGATTTGGATTCCCTGACACCGGGAGAATATTATCGTCGGCTTGTTACCAGTATCGGGCTGGATCTTTCCGTCAGGCAGGTAAGCCAGGAAAACATTGAGGTTATAGTCCAGAATCTTGCCAATCAACAGAGCGAGATAAGCGGCGTCGATATAAATGACGAGGCGGCAAAAATGCTGGTCTTCGAACAGATGTTCAAGGCGATGGCTAAATATTTGAACACGGTTCAGACATCGTTATCAACTATTATGGAATTATTGTAAGAAAGACGTTACTTAAAGTGACGGGAAAATAAAAAATGGGTGGTACGCTTAATAATATTTATAACAATGTCAGCCTGGCCCTGCATCTGCATACGAACGCGATGGCTCGTTTACAGGAGCAGGCATCAACAGGTTCGAGAATCAATAGAGTTTCCGATGATTCCTCAACCGGGTATCAGGTTCTCGGGCTTAGTTCACAACAAAGCTCTTTGAAGAATTATATAGATAATCTGTCGGGTGTCGTCAGCACGCTCGAATTTTCCTCCACGATATTTCAGAACATCATATCTGCCGTTACGGAAACCAAGGTGCGGCTTACCCAGGTTTCCAGCGGTATTTATAGCGAGAAAAACAGGGAAAGAACCGCCGAAGGAATCAATGAAATATTGGAGCAGTTGGCTGCTTTGGTAAACACCAAACATAATGCACAATACCTGTTCGGAGGAGGTAACACTTCATTAGCCCCATATTTGATAGAGCGTGAAAACGGAGAAATAACGAGTATAACCTACCAGGGCAGCTATACGAATCGAAAAATAGAAGTTGCTCCCGGATTGGAATCATCTATCTTTCATGTTGGCGATGACATTTTTCGTTCCGACGACCGCGGCACTCCGAGTTTTTGGGGTGACACCGGAGCCGCATGCGGGACCGGAACTTCCAGTGTTCGTGGAAATACATGGCTGACAGTGACAGGTTCGGCCGGCAATTACACGCTTTCTATCGATGGCGGCCTGACTACCTTCTCAACTGATGGCAACGACGAAAACCTGATGGTAACAAGCTCCATAACCGGAGGAGTTCTGTATGTTGACACCAGGGGAATTACCGCTACGGGAACCGACCTGGTTAGCGTACCCGGGACTTATGATTTATTGAACACGCTTATTAGTATTCGGGATATATTGAAAAATGAAAATGGATTATCCGAATCCCAAATAAGGGAATTACAAAGTGTTTCGTTGAATTCCCTTGAGGAAATCAATGAGCTTCTTGTTCAGGCCGAAGTTTCCGTAGGATCTAAAATCGGCTTTCTCGACGACCTGAAAGAAAGTCTGACAAATCTCAATTACAATGCCGAAGATGAAACTACCCGTTTGCAGGAGGCTGATATAGCGCAAATCGCCATAGACCTTTCTCGTCGCGAGGTTCTGTATGAAATGTCTTTATCCATAGCGGGAAAGTTGATGTCTATGTCGCTTTTGGATTATATCGTGTAGCTTCCGTGAACAAAGGCTAAAAGCCGGTTCGATGGGTATTAATACAACATAAGTGTTTGATATTTATACACTTTCAAATAGAAAATGCGGCCTAATCTAAATTATACGACGGCGCGGATGAACGGCACGGAATTTGCACTTAAGTGTTTAATCTATGTTTGTTTCTGTAATTAAACTCTGCCGGTAAGAAGATTAAAGGAGTAATGCAGATGACTCTCGAAACGAATATGAATCCTAACGAAGGACGACATCGCGATGGTATGTTTGAAAACATGAACGATTATGAGAGAGGTTTGGAATTTGTGAAAGTGGGTAATTATCATCAGGCCCTGGATTATATGCAAAGGCATCTTCAAACAAACGGCGGCGATGCACAGATTTTAAACGATACGGGAGCAATTCTCCATTGTCTCGGCCGTTCTGACGAGGCAATTACCTATTTTGTTAAAGCCAGAAGCATGCAAAGCGACTCTGCCGAAATTATCTGGAATTTGACGGAAGCGTATCTTGCTACAGGCATGGCGGAACAAGCGGAGCAACTTTTCGGTGACATGGAGAGAATGGATATACTCAATGTCGATGTTCTTAACAGAACGGCCAATTTATTTTTAAATCAGGGCAATAAGGCCGGTGCGATTGAGATGCTTATCCGCTCCCTGAAAATATGTCCCGAACAGGAAATTCTCTCACCGATGGTCCAGGTCATTCGTTCGAAAAGACCGAAAGTGGCTTTCTTTTGTGGCGGCGACGGCATGACGTTCTTAAATGATATCTATGAGTTTGCAAAACAACGATTCGAGGTGAGACTTTTTGACGGTAAAACAGAGGAACAATTGTATGAGCTTATGCAGTGGAGCGATATTTCGTGGTTTGAGTGGTGTACCGATCTGGCTGTGATAGGTTCAAGGGGACCGAAGCAATGTGAAAATATTATCAGACTTCATCGCTATGAGGCTTATGGGCCGTGGCCCCAACAAATAAACTGGCAAAATATCGATGCGCTTATAAACGTTGGTAATAGTTTTGTCAGAAACATCCTTTCTCGAAATGTTCCGGGTATTGAAAATCAGACATCAATTGTCACAATTCCCAACGGAGTTAATCTGGATAAATTTACGTTTACCGAACACCCACGGGGAAAGAATATCGCCTATTTATGCAATATTCGAGCGGTTAAGAATCCCGCTATGGTTTTGCAGTGCATGCAGAAGCTGCACTATATCGATCCGGAGTATCGTCTGTTCTTCGCCGGGCAGTTCCAGGACCTGGCGATTGAGCAATATATCAGATATATGGTGGATGCTCTGGGATTGAAGGAAGTCGTATTCTTCGACGGCTGGCAGGAAGATGTCTGTTCCTGGCTCAGGGACAAAAGTTATGTTGTCTCGACCAGTTTCATTGAAAGTCAGGGAATGGGGATCTTAGAGGCAATGGCATGTGGTTTAAAACCGGTGATTCATAACTTCCCTGGCGCCGAGGAAATCTTTCCTTCCGGTTATCTGTTCAACATCGCGGAAGAATTCTGTGACAGGATTCTCTCTGCTTCATACGAGCCACAACAATATCACAGGTTTGTTGAGGAAAAATATTCTCAGAAAGACCAGTTGGCCAAAATCAATAATATCCTGGTTCAAATTGAAAACAAGATAGATTCGAATTACAGCCCCGTAGCAGCGGATAGCGATTTACAAAACCTGGAACCTCAAAAAGCAGGGGCAAATATATATTAACAATATTCGAATACCCCGGTAATGTTAAAAGATTATGAGAAAACAAATGGACCGGTCGTTAGTGTGCTTATCTCGACATTCAACCGGTCGCAATCACTATATGAAGCCCTGGCCAGTGTATTTCACCAGAGCTATAAAAATCTGCAGGTTATCGTAGTCAATGACGGCGGCGAGGATGTGAGCGATGTCATTGAATCGTTCGAAGAATCCAGGCTTGTTTATATCAACAGGAAAGAAAATCACGGCAAAGCCTTCTCGCTCAATGAAGCGTTGCGCGAGGTTGAGGGAAAATATATTTCTTACCTTGATGATGATGATATTTATTATCCTTTTCACATCGAGACATTGGTAAACGCACTGGAAAATGAAACCGACTGCCGGGTCGCGTACAGTGATCTATACAAGACCTATTGTAAAGTATTTCCCGACGGCAGCCGGCAAATTCTCAGTAAAGTTGTCGAGGTTAGCCGGGACTTCGACCGCTTTTTAATGCTGAATTTCAATCATGTCCTTCACGTCTCTCTTATGCATCACCGGGACCTTATAGAAAAAACAGGGCCTTATAATGAGCAGCTAAATGTTTTGATAGATTGGGATTTGACACGCAGACTTGCGTTCTTTTCCGATTTCTATCATGTTCACAAAGTCACAGGCGAATATTCAAATCCGATGGGAGATTGTGACAGGATATCCGTTCAGCGGCGAAAAGACAAAAAAGAGTATCTCAGGAACGTTTTGATGATTCGAACCACAAGACCTCCAAAACCATGGCTGAAAATCGAGGATCTTTCCATTATATTTGTTGCAGACAGGCTGGATAAGTACGCGGGAAAAACAATCGGTTCCATCTGGCAGCATACTTTTTATCCCTATAAGCTCTATCTGCCGATGTCCCAGTCCGATTTCGACAGGCTTAATACCGATATGCCTAATCTGGTTTTTGTTCATTTGGAACAGGATTCTTCTCAGGCACAGCAGATCGATGCGGCACTGGAAAAATGCGAGGGACAATATATTGCAATAGTGCCGAGCGGCTTTCCGATAAAAGATATGTGGATAGAAAATCCTCTCTATGCGTTAATCAATTGTGCGAATGACAGGCAGGGATTTCTGTCGGAACAGACAACGGATCAGCTCTGGGCTGCCTTGCTCAGGAAAGACGACTTGAAATCGGCTCGAAGAAGATTTCCGGATTTATCGGTTTCGGAATCTCTCGGAGCGGCGGGTATTACTCTCCGGAAACCGAGTCACCGGGAGTTTCCTTTCCAGTTCGATAATATGTATCACCTGGCCCTCTCTGTTGAGAAAGATGGAGACTGGTTGCAGGCGGCACAAATGTATGAGCATATTGCCGAGCAGCATCAGAATGTGTTGTGGATGAAGAGATTGGCGGCGAAAGCCTTTTTTGAGGCGTCAGACCACGCAAAGGCGGAAGAATTATGTTGCGAGGTTAATCGACACCAGCCAACGGTGGATACCCTTTTATTGGAAGCGAAAATCAAGCGGGAAAACAAAAAGTTGAATTCGGCGATTGAGCTGCTAAAAACGGCGGCGAATACACTCGAAGGGCATGAATTGATATGGACGTGACACAGAACAATACAGACCAACAACATGATTCTACGCAGCATTATGAAGTCCTGATGGAATTGGGTGATTGCCATACCTCCGTCGGCGATTACCCTGAAGCACAACAGTGTTATGAAAAAGCGGCGGTTTTATGTCCCGACGAAGCGGGGCCTTATGTTGGTCTCGGAGTGATTGCCCTGCAAAATAACATGATTGATGATGCACTGACGGCCTTTAAGGTTGCCTGCCGGTTGGACAACAAATCGGCCAAGGCTTATGCCGGTCTGGGTATGGTCGCTCAACAAAGGGGAGATTATAAAAGGGCGTTCGATATGTTCCTCAAATCTCTGGAGATGGACACAAATAACATGATAGGTCTTTTAGGCCTGTTCCAGACATCCTGCCAGATGGGTTCTTTCGAAAAAGTCACTTACTATTTGGAGACGTATCTGAATATGCACCCGGGGGATGTCTCTGTGATGTACCCTCTTGCGGCACTGTATATGAAGGACGGCAAGTTAGAGGATTCCAGGAAAGTCCTGCTGGATATTCTGACATTGGATCGCAATCACAAAGATGCGGCAAATCTGCTTGAAGAAGTCGAACATAATATAGCGCAGGTAAAACAGGCGGGAATTAGTGCCCTATGAACACGATCAATACTAATATTGATTTGGATGAAAAGGCGGAGCTTTTGAATGAACTGCAGAACCTGCTGGAACAGCAGGTAGAGCTGATACATAAGGGAGATCCGGCGGGAAAAAAGATTGAAAATTTGTCGGAGCGGGTAAATGTCCTTGTGGAAAAAATCGGACGATCAGGGATTCTTGAATTAACCCAGTTCAAAAATCAAAAGGAGAAGATAAAAAAACTGTATGATTGCCTGTATATGGCGATATCGGCTCAGAAAGACGAAACTGCACAACAATTGACTCGTGTACGAAAAGGGAAGAAAACCGTAGTGGCATATCGCAATAATATTTAACAATAATCTATAAAGAAACAGAAATCTTTCATTATGTAGTTAGAGGTTGTTTGGAAGTTGGTTAGGTATTTTGGAGTCTTGAGATAAATGAACATCTTAGTTGTAGGTGGTGCCGGTTACATCGGCGGTGCGATTACGGATATATTGCAGGAAACAAATCACAAGTCCAGAGTGTATGATTCCCTGGTTTATGAAGAGTCATATCGTAAGCCTTCTGATTTTGTCTTTGGAGATGTCAGGGACATCGAGACACTGAGTGGACAATTGGAATGGGCCGATGCGGTGATTTGGCTTGCGGCACTGGTAGGGGATGGGGCATGTGCAATTAATCCGGATATAAGTAAGGAAATAAATCAGGATGCCGTGAGATGGCTTTCCGAGAATTATGACGGACGGATTATTTTCACGTCCACATGTTCCGTGTACGGGGCGCAGAACGGCATACTATCTGAAGATTCCCCGACCGGGCCTCTTTCGGTTTATGCCAGGACGAAGTTGGCTGCCGAGCGATATTTGGAAGATAAAAATGCAATGATTTTCCGCTTGGGGACTTTATTTGGTATCAGTGACCTGTTTGCGAGATTACGTCTTGATTTGGTTGTCAATGTCATGACGGTCAGGGCCGCTCTGGAAGGAGAACTAACGGTATATGGAGGAGAACAGTTCAGGCCGCTTTTACATGTGCGGGATGTGGCCGAAGCAATCGTTCAGTATGTCGATAACGAGCATACGGGCATTTACAACTTGCACCGTCAAAATGTCCGAATTGTGGATTTGGCGTATCAGGTACGAAATCATTTCCCCGATACCGTCGTTAGCAGGACCGAAATGGAATTCGAGGATGCTCGAAATTACCGAGTAAGCAGCGATAAAATACGAACGGAGCTGGGATGGAGGCCGAAATATTCCATCGATGACGGCATCATTGAGATAAAGGAGTTGATCGAGACAAAACGTTTGAAAGATGTGATGAATCCTCGCTATACGAACCAGGCTTTTTTAACGAGCTGTGTGCCGGAGCTGCAGCAGTTCAAAGTGCCTGTTTTGAATGCTAAAGTAGTGGAGCATGCAAGATGAAAAGTGATTTGTATTTATTATGAACATCAGTGATATAGCTTCATTCAGGTGCTACTCTTAAAAGGGTCGAAAATGGAAGATAAACAAAAGTTAATAGATTCGTTAGCTTATCCACCAACTCATACTTATATTTTAGATGGTCTGCAACCAACCGGTGTGTTAGCGCAGAGATTAACCTTTATAAATAGATTAGCCCCGGATTTTTTCACTAAAAAGGAAAGATTTTTAAATGTTGGATGCAATAAAGGTTTTTTTTCATTATATGGAGCACAATTCTTCGACGAAGTTGTAGGAATAGACAGTACTCCGGAATTCATAGAACTTTGCACAAAACTAAAAGTACCAAATACAGAGTTTCTTCTAACAACTTTCAGAGATTTTACACCTATAAAAAGATTTGACAGAATTTTACTTGGAAACGTACACCATTATATCTACAGGACATGTCAGGGCAGTTGGGACTGGCTATATAAATTAGCTGCTATAAGTAAAGGTTTGGTAATAATAGAAGGCCCCGTAGATATGACATGCCCGGACATGCTTCAGGTTTTGACAGAAGATAAAAGAGAACATTTCAATTACGAAGAATTCATTAAAATAATGAACAGGTTTTTCACCTTGAGAGTAAAGACTCCCACGGTGGGTTACACTTCAAGAAGATATGCTATGGTCTTCGAGAGAAAACCGGACTGGGCGGAAAATATACACGAGCTGAATGATTTACCTGTAGTTGAAACTATTAAAGCTAATCAATATACAAGGACATTTGAAACCACCGATGATTTGATTTGCAAAATTATGGTTTTATTTGAAGAGGATGGTTTTTCACAGGTAAATATTTCAAGGATGTCTCCTGTTAGTAATGAAATCGTTGGAGCCGTATACAACGAGGGCAGATGGGTAGGGTGGTTGGAGAAAAAATTAAAAGGTAGTTTTCTGAGACCATGTGAACATGAGGTTATGGCTTTTAGAGAATATTGCCTCCATCAAATTTTCCTGGCGAAAAATGGTTATATTGATTTTGATGTATCGATGACTAATTTTCTGCTGGAGAACGAGAGCAGAAAATTAATATGGTTTGATAAAAACCAGGTCAGGGCGATCAGTAAGCTGACCCCTGCTACATACGACCTGGAGGACGGATGGTATTTTAAATATATGAAAAATGGATTCAGGCAAATATATCAACACAAAGATATATTGGAACTAATAAGCAATGCGATGGCGACTAAAAATTCAATAGAAATTGAAAACACTTTTAGAAACATTTTGGAAATCCTAAATGGAGGATTCTACAACCGGGAGGGGGTAGATATGCTCAATGCGGGCAATATAAAAGGTGCTCGGCAAGCTTTTTTACGCGCAGTTGAACAAAGCCCTGACTGTTCAGTTGCCTATAATAATCTCGGATTGCTTTCTTATCACCAGGGTGAATATAACGATGCAATTAAGTATTTTGGACATGCACTTAAATTAGAATCCTTCAACCAGGTTATAATTGACAATATTGTAAAAGCCTCCGAAGCATTCGAATGTGTAAGATAATAACGAATATACAAAGGACTATGTTCTGATACGCCGGATAGGCATTTTTTTAAAATGCAAGCAGCCGGAAATTCTGGAGAAACCACTATGGAAGACGAAATCCGCATTTTCAACGGCGGTTTGGCAGTGGATGACCGGGGTGAAATTGTTTTTGTAAACGATTTTCATTTCGAGTCCGTGAAGCGTTTTTATATGGTCTCCAATCATAAGCAGGGCTTTATCCGGGCCTGGCACGCTCATAAACGAGAGGCCAAATATGTATTTGCCGTCACCGGAGCGGCTCTCGTAGGTGCTGTCAAAATCGACAACTGGGAGAAACCTTCCGTTGATTTACCGGCAGGACGATACGTATTATCCTCGAAAAAGCCGCAGATTCTCTATATCCCAGCGGGATACGCAAACGGTTTTATGTCACTAACTTCCGATTTGAAATTGATATTTTATTCGACGTCAACACTCGAAGAAAGTACCGGCGACGATATACGCTACGATGCAAGATATTGGGACATCTGGAATATAAGTGAGCGATAAGCTGACAAAACATTCGATAGGAAAAAGTAAAAGTAAGGAGCAGTTTTATGCAGGAAATTACTGCTGAACAAGAAGAAAGCATGGCAAAAGCGATAAGTTTCATGGCCCAAACCGGCATGGGAACAGATGCCTGTTTGCGACACAAATGCCTTCCTTTACGTGTGCATTATTACTCTCCTGTACCGGACATTACCGACCTTGAACAGCGCAATTACTTTAACTATCGTAGTAAGCTGCCGGGGATTTCCTGGCGGGAGGAAGAACAACTGGCATTCCTTGCCAGGCTTGGCGATATGTTTGGCAACGAGTGTGACTGGCCTGCGGGCCCCACAACGATCCCATATCAATATTTTACCGAGAATGAACGTTTCGGATATGGATGTGCGGCAGGTTTGCATTGTATGACTCGTTACTTGCGTCCTCGAAGAATTTATGAAATCGGCTCAGGTTTTTCATCGTTGGTTATTTCTTCTGCCCTCGGTATGAACGAAACACCCGGGACCGAATATATCATTATCGACCCATATTCACAACCTGTTATCAATAGCCTGCCGCGGGTGACGCGGCTTATTAATCAGAGGGTTGAATTGCTTGAGGTGGAATTTTTTGAAAGTCTGGAAAAAAATAACATACTTTTTATTGACTCTGGTCACACGGTGAGGATAGGTAGCGATGTGAACTACCTGATTTTAGAAATCCTGCCGCGACTTGCACCGGGGGTGGTAGTTCACTTTCATGATATTCCGATGCCTGATGAATACTCGGAAGTTTACTTTAAAAAACCACAATTTCGTGTTTTCTGGACGGAAAGCTATCTTTTACAGGCTTTTTTGTGTTTTAACAGTCAATATGAAATACTACTTTCGATGACATATTTAATGACGGAACGAAAAAAGGAATATTGTTCGGCTTTCAGGCATTATGATCCCGAAAAACATCAGGCAATAAGTGGCAGCTTTTGGATCCGTAGAAAAATAGAATCGTTGGAAACTTAGAAAACTAAGGAGAATGTCAGGGGATGTCTAAACCAAAAGTTGTTATTCTTGGTGCAAGCGGTATGCTTGGTTCGATGGTGACGGATTTTCTTTCACGCGATGAAAGTCTTTCCGTCACTGCAACTATGCGCTCGTCAAAGCTTATTGCCGAAGCCCGTCGGCTCGTGGATAATGTCGAATGGCGGGTATTCGAGATTAAAGATGAAAACAGGGATGTGCAGCAGTTTCAGGAATTTCCCGAACCTGACTGGATTATAAACGCCATTGGTGTCATTAAGCCCTATATTCGTGACGACAGGCCGGATGAAATCGAGCGTGCAATTATAGTAAACTCATGTTTTCCGCACTGGCTTGCTCGATCATTTGAAAAATCCCGGATATTGCAGATTGCGACCGACTGCGTATATTCCGGCTCAAAGGGGCTATATCTCGAAAGCGATATTCATGATGCTCTCGATGTTTACGGCAAGACAAAAAGCCTCGGTGAGACCTGGCTTCCGAATGTTGGTCATCTTCGCTGCTCGATTATTGGTCCGGAGCCAAAAGGTTACGTTTCGCTGCTTGAATGGTTCCGGCGGCAGCCTGCGAATGCGAAAGTTTCCGGTTACACAAATCACACCTGGAATGGAGTGACAACGTTGCATTATGCCAAAATCTGTCATGGCATAATCAAGAATGAAATTTCTTTGCCTCATATCCAGCATGTCATTCCCGGCGGAGATATTACAAAACACGACCTTCTGTGCTGTTTTGCGCGATGTTACGGACGAAATGATATTCAAATTACGGCGGCGGACGCCCAAAAGGTTATCGACAGAACTCTGGCGACTGAAAATCACAATCTAAATATGAAATTATGGGAGGCTGCCGGTTATCAAGATTGTCCGCCGTCTGTTTGCGAGATGGTTGAGGAGCTTGCCGCATTTGATTTTAGATTTGAGAGGATGGGAGAATGAAGATACTAACCATTTTAGGGACCCGGCCGGAGATTATTCGATTGAGTCGGATAATCTCAAAACTTGATAAGCTATGCGAGCATGTTCTTGTCCATACCTGTCAGAATTACGATTTCGAGCTTAACGAAATTTTCTTTCAGCAGCTTGGACTCAGAAAACCCGATTGTTTTCTCAATGCCAAAGGGACATTCGGCGAGCAGATTGGCATTATATTGGCCGAGATGGAAAAAGTTCTTCGCCGGGAAAAACCGGATAAATTCCTCGTCTTAGGCGATACGAACAGCAGCATGGCGGCAATTATAGCCAAAAGAATGGGAATCCCCGTCTATCACATGGAAGCGGGGAATCGCTGTTACGACGATCGTGTCCCGGAGGAAGTGAACCGCAGGATTATTGATCATTCCAGCGATGTACTTTTGCCTTATACCGAGCGGAGCAGGGCGAATCTGCTGCGGGAGGGAATTGAAGGGCAGCGTATTTATGTCACCGGTAATCCCATTTATGAGGTTATCCGGTATTACGACAAACAGGTGAAAAACTGTTCGATTCTCGAAGAGATGAGTCTTAAGGCACAACAATATTTTCTCGTGACGATGCACCGCGAGGAGAATGTTGATATAAAGGAACGTCTGACGGGTGTGGTCAATGCCTTGAATAGTTTACAGGCCGAATACAAAGTTCCGGTTATCGCAAGTACTCACCCTCGCACAAAAAAAAGAATGGCGGAATTCGGAATTCAGACGGAAAACAAAGAGGTCCGATTCATGTCCCCGCTCGGTTTTTTCGAATTTATCGCCCTCGAACAGAATGCCCTTTGTGTTATCAGCGATAGCGGGACGGTTCAGGAGGAATGTGCTATCTTTAAGGTTCCGACCGTTACAATTCGCGATGTTACCGAGCGTCCCGAGACAATCGAATGCGGCAGTAATATCCTTAGCGGTACGGAAACGCAAAACATAATTCGGTGTGTGAAAACCATTCTGGCACTGGAAAAAGACTGGGCCGCTCCAAAAGAATATCTTATCGATAACGTCAGTGAAATCCTTATCAAAATCCTGTTGGTTTATTTGTGTAGGCCATATAGACTTAAAGTATAGAATACGTAAAAAAATTAAGAGGAGTAGTTATTCAGGAACCTGTGATAATTAGTTTTATATTGTTTGATTAAGGATTGGTGGGATTTGTTAAGAGAGAAGTAGATTTTCTTCCAGTAGATTCATTTGATTACGAGTTAGAATTAGGGAACTGATTTATGAGTGTGATGTGGCTTGAAAAAAATGAGCTAATGCCCATAACGCGGAGTAAAATAGAAGATGTGAATATTGTTCTTGATATTGGCTGTGGCATAAGACCTCAGGAATATATCAAGCCGCGAATACACGTATGTTGCGATCCTTTTCAGCAATACATTGAACATCTACAAGACAAGGTTAAAGATGAAAAGAGTAAGCAGTATGTTTTTATAAAAGCTGAATGGTCAGAGGTTATTAATATGTTCCCGCCTAAATCTGTTGATACGGTATTTTTACTCGATGTAATTGAGCACGTTGAAAAGGAACAAGGCAAGAGACTATTAACGGTCAGTGAAACGATTGCCCGCCGTCAAATTGTTATCTTTACACCACTGGGATTTGTTCCGCAAAATTCACCGGATGGAAAAGACGCATGGGGTTTTGACGGAGGAAAATGGCAAGAACATAAATCGGGTTGGTTGCCCGAAGATTTTGATGATTCTTGGGACATTTATGCTGCTAAGATTTATCACACTATAGACCACGCAGGCAAGAAATACGACAATCCTCATGGCGCCTTATGGGCTATCAAGAATATCGGAAGTGGTACTTCTACTATAGTTCCCAGACCTAAAGAATTTATATTAAGTAAAAGTAATTATAATATAAAAAGAGCTAAAGTTTTTTACTCCAGGCTCCTGGTCGCCGAGCCACAGGAAGATGGATTATACAGTTTACGTTTTGGATTTGGAAATAAGGACAAGCAGTGGGAAAATACTATTGGAATTCCATACATCGAACCTTTCAAAGAGTTCATAACGGTTGATCCGCAAACTAATGAAGATTTACTCGTAACAGCGGAGGATATTTATCGTGCTTTAAGGCGAGGCTATGATTTTATTGCTGCCCGTTCTTCATTTGGTCGAAAGAAGTTCAGCAACAATGCGCGTCCGTCTGTCGCGTTCACCATTAGATATTCTTCGGTTTTAGGCGGGGGGACATTAAATGTATTTAAATATGCAAACTGGCTCTCGGATTCGGGTCTCGATGTTGCGGTCTATTCCGACGATAAACTGCCGGATTGTGTGAATATTAAGGGTAGATTCTATCAAATAGAGGATGTTCGGGAAAGGTACTCATCAATCACCGAGCCTGTTATCATTGTTTATTCTGTTTTGGAATTGCAGGACTTGCTGCACTGCTGCGATACGAAGGACAAAGTGATATATCATTTTTGCCAGGGTATAGAGGACCATCATTATTGCACATCGACTTATGAATCCCTCATGGCCCCCAAGGCAATATTTAAGTTTCTTTATTCTCTGCCTGTGGGACGTATAGCGGTATCTCCACATATCAGGGATTACTTCAAAAAGAATTATAACCAGCAGACAATCGATATATTTAACGGTATCAATCTCGACTTTTTCAGACCTCAGCCTAAAAACGGCATCGGCAAAGGAATTAATATTCTCAGCAGCGGCAATCCCGAACATCTGTTAAAGGGAAAGGCAGATATCAAAGAAGCGTTAGGTATAGTTGCCAAAGCGTATCCTGACTTGAGCTTTTCTTTGACGGTTACATGCGGCGAAAGAAATTTCGATATGGATTGCTTCGGTAAGGACTGGAGTGAAGTTGCGAGTGAGACGAACTATTGCTTTGATACGGGTACCGGCAAATTTAATTGCAGGGTAAAGTACGGATTGTCGCCGGAGCAGATGCGCCAGGCCTATTACGATGCGGATATTTATATCAATTCGTCCTGGTACGAAGGTTTCGGATTGCCGTCAATAGAGGCGATGGCCTGCGGAATTCCCCTGATACAGACAGATAATAAAGGATTGGACGGTATCGTTATCAACGGGAAAAACTGCCTGTTAGTTCCGCCTAATAATCCACGGAAAATGGCCGATGCTATCGAGACGCTTATCAATGATGATGCTCTTCGGTGTGACCTGATACAAAATGGAATTGAGACTTCCAAAAGATTTTCAAAACAAAGGCAGTATCGGATGTTTGTTACAGAATTCGAGAAAATTCTTAACTGTAGTTTAGATAAAGTTCCTGCAGAAAGAAAAATAGATGACCTGTATATCGAGAATCCTGTGACCGGGATGAAAGAATCTTATGAGCCTGTTTTTACCGTCTTGGTTCCGACTTACAATCAGGCAAAATATGTCTCTATGTCGCTGGACAGCCTTATTAACCAGACTTACGGAAATTGGGAAGCCATGGTGGTAAATGATGGCTCGACCGACCGGACGCAGGAGGTAATAGCCTCTTATGCCATGAAGGACCAGAGAATCAGAATCGTTAATAAAGAGAACGGCGGAGTCGGCTCGGCTTTGAATGAAGGATTGAAAAATGCGAGGGGGCAATGGATTTGCTGGTTGTCTTCCGACGATCTTTTTGAGCCTGATAAACTGGAATTGCATCTTCGAGCGATTCACGAAAATCCAGATATCCGCTTCTTTCATACGCACTATTATGTCTTGGATGGTAATACGAACTGCCGGAAGCCCGGCAAATCGGATATGGAATCGTTCATTCCCCCGAAGGAATTGAAGGTATTAAAGTTTTTTGAAATTAATTATTTTAACGGGATAAGTGTGGCTATCCATCGGCAGGTATTTGACCGTGTCGGCTGTTTCAATGAGAAATTCCGGCATGGGCAGGACTTCGATATGTGGCTGCGGATTTCCGCTTTGTATCCATCGGTCTTTATCGATAAGCGAACGTGTGCCACTCGGATACATCCCGAGCAGGGGACAAAAATTTCGATTGGAAAAGACATCTACGACTCTCCCGGCATTTATGACTCGGCCGTAGCTTGTCTGGAATTCCTGAATTCTCACGAATATCCGGCACTTTTTCCCGCCCTTGATCTGTCCGTTAAAAAAGATGCTATGTTGGCAATCGAAAACACATTGAAAGTTATCTCCAATCCTCTTTCTTTTATCAATCGCTGTGGGTACGCACCCGCTCTGATAGACCGCCTGCATGAGTGGTTTACACAACAAGCTTCTTCTGAAATTAAATCATCTCTGAGGCCAAAGCTTATTCAGACAATAAAAAGCATGTTATCAAAAGATCTTTCAGTAGAGGTTAAAACAGCAATGAAATCAAGGTTTGAGTCACTCGATAGGCCTTTTTCGTATAAGGGATATGACCCGCTTAATGAAATGGAACGCAATGCCGAAAGACTTCAGAAGGCCGGAGAAATCGAACGGGCCTCAATTGCACGGGAATATTTAGCGCAGGCTTCTGAGCAAGTCAATAAGCGAATTGGTGTTAATAAAAATCAGCCGTTATTTTCAGTTATTGTTCCTACATATAACCAGGCCGATTATTTGCCCGAAACATTGGAAAGCCTCCTTCGTCAAACCTATGATAATTGGGAAGCCGTAGTAGTAAACGATGGCTCGACCGACAATACTGCCGAAATTCTAAAGAGCTACACAGTTAAAGACCGGCGAATTCGTGTTGTTAACAAAAACAATGGTGGTGTAGCTTCCGCTTTGAATGAAGGAATAAAAAATGCCCGCGGCGAATGGATATGCTGGTTGTCTTCCGATGATATGTTCGAGCCTGATAAATTGGAAGTTCATGTACAGGCCATCAAGGACAATCCCGATATACGATTTTTCCATACTAACTATTTCGTCTTTGACGAGGTTTTAGGTTCTAAGCGGGTTTTGGTTGATGATCCGAGGGACTTTGTTGCGCCCGTCGAGTTTCAGGTCCTGCATTTTTTCGACAGGAACTGTGTCAACGGGATTAGTGTTGCCGTTCATCGGGAAGTATTCGAGAAGGTTGGCTGCTTCAATGAAAAGTACAGGTACGGCCAGGATTTTGATATGTGGCTCAGGATTAATGCTCGTTACAGATCGCTTTTCATCGACCGGAAAACCGTTGTCACTCGCTGGCACATCAAGCAGGGTATGAGAAGCTTTCCGGCGGCCGGTTCGTACGAATCTGCCCGGGCGTGTGTTGAATTCTTAAACTCGCACAGATTCAGCGAGTGTTTTCCCGCAATCGACTTAAACACAGCCGGGGGAGCCGCAAAAGCTATAAAAGAAACGATGGAAGTTGTTTTTAATGTTAAGGCCATGATGTATAAGTGTTATTTCAATACCGCCTTGCTCGAGCGATTGGCCGAATGGCTCTGTAAATACTGCCCGGATCACTTGAAAACAGAGCTGTTACCAAATTTAAAAGACACAGTTGGCAAGCTGGTGAATTCTCAATTGCCTGTTGAACTCAGGACGGCCATGTCCGGGTTTCTGGAAAATATAACAAATGATTTTATCTATCGATCCCATAACTTCCTGGAAGAAGCGGCTCAATACGGCCGGAAACTTTTTTCTGACGGAATATTGCCGAAGGCCGACAGCATTGAAAGGTATCTATCGCTCGTAGGACCGAAGTCCGATGCTAAAAGTTCCTTTAACGAACAATCTGGTCCTCTGGTTTCAGTTGTGATGCCCGCCTATAATGCCTCGAAGTATATTGCAAGGGCCATTGAAAGTGTCCTGGATCAGAGCTACAGGCATTTAGAACTGATTGTTGTCGATGACGGCTCTACTGATAATACGAAGGATGTAATAGCCGGATTTAAAGACGACCGGATAAAATATTTCCACAAAGAAAATGGAGGTGCATCGAGTGCAAGAAACTTCGCCGTCAGGAAGTCCGAGGGTTCTTTTGTAGTTATACTCGATGCCGACGACATGATGATGCCCGAATTGATCTCCTCCTGTCTCGGTGAATTTGAAAAACATCCCGAGTCCGACCTTGTCTATTGTAATGATTCTCTGATTGACAGTGACGGAAGGCCGATGCATGTAATCGAATGTCCCGAGTACACAGACCGAAATTTGCTCATAAGAGACCTGTTTCGCAGCGGCTATCCGATAGTACCTTTCAGGACCTGTATCAGGAAGAGTGTCTTTGATAAAATCGGCTTTTATGACGAAAGTCTGTCCGTCGGTGAAGACTACGATATGATGCGGCGGTTTGTGAAACAAGGCTTAAAAGTTTATCACCTGAGAGGTGCTCTGTACCAGCGCCGGATGGGATTCGACAGTTTGTCACGAAGCCACTCATCGCAAAAAGCTAAATGTCTTTTTGAAGTTCTTACCCGATTTGCCGATACATTCAATTATGATGAGCTGTTCCCGGATGTGGCCTGGGAGAAGATATCTCCCGAAAGAAGGCAGCTACATGCCAAATATTTGATCGCCGCGATTTACCTCTCAATCGGCCAGGTTCATATAAAAGCAAATTCTCCGCCGATCTACAACGAAATGGCCAATGAATTCGCCGGTAAAGAGTTGACTGAATGTCTGAAAAGCGAGCCGAATAACAAACAGGTTCAGGAATTATTGCGAAAATGTGAAATCGGCAGGCGGAAGTATGGCGAGAAAATACCACAAACCGTTTGTTAGTATATTATAAATCCTTAAGGAAAAGGTTGTTTTTAACGATAATAGAATAAAAAGTGCCGAATTTTAACTGTAATTTCCTGTAAAGGTACTAAAAGATGTCAACTATAAATTTGCCGGGACTTTTAACGGGTATCGATACGAATGAGCTTATCACCCAGATGATGGCTATCGAACGCAGAGCCCTCAATAGGTATGAAGAGCGCAAGGAAATGTGGCAGGAAAGAAAAGAAGACCTGAGCACTTTAGAGACAAAACTGAGCAATCTTAGAAGCTCCATTAAGGCTTTATCCGATGCGGATGAGCTTCGGGCGTTTTCGACAAGCTCCAGTGACACTGACATTTTGACCGCCGAAGCGTCCTACAACGCTTATGAGGGAAATCATACGGTGGTCGTCAATCAGTTGGCTACGGCCGAGCGATGGGTCCATTCGACCGGCCTGGAATATGCGGAGGATTACGTGGGGGAGGGGACTTTTATCTACTCGTATAACAATCAGGAAACGATAATTACGACGACGGCGACAACGACACTCGAGGAGCTGGTCGGCGTAATCAACAACGATGCGAATAATCCGGGTGTCACTGCCGGTCTGCTGTACTACAACGATGCCTATCACGTGGTGCTTAATGGTAATGACGCCGGTACGGATTACATAATATCGATAAATTCGAGCAGCACGGAACTCTGGCAGGCGGATACCGAGTTTACGGTGGGTAGTGACAATGCCACTTTAAGCACGAAGATCGAGGAACTCGATCAGTTCGGGGAAAACCCGCTCGAAGGCGGTGAAGTGATTGAAATCACCGGGACGGATCATAACGGCGACGCCATTACTCAGGTGGACCTTAGTATTACAAGTAACACGAAACTAAGTCACCTTATCGCCGAAATTAACGATGCCTTCGACGGGATAGCAACGGCAACTCTGGAAAACGGTAAAATTGTCCTGACGGATAATACTGGCGGTGCAAGTGGTCTTTCGATAAATTTGACATACAATGCCAATGGTTCTGCGGCTACACTGAGCTTACCTTCCATGTCCGTTATCTCGGAAGGCGGCGCAACGACGGCAAATCTTACGGGTTTTGCCGAAGCAGATTTCATCGAAACCCAATCGGCCCAGGACAGCCAGATAAGAGTTGACGGATATCCGACCGGGCAGTGGATAAGCAGAAGCTCCAATACCATCGACGGCGTGATTCACGGTGTAACACTGCACCTGCATGACACGACCGACGAAAACGGCGAGCAAATCACTCTGACCAGAGATATACAATCGGTCAAGGATAAGCTCAACGCAATGGTTGAGGCCTACAATCTGGTTGTTGCTTATATCCAGGAAAAAACCGACTATAATGAGTCCCTTGAAGCCGCAGGCTCATTAATGGCCGATTACACCGTTTCGACGATAAGGTACCAGTTACTTGCTCCGCTTATCGCGCAGACGAACGGTTTCCTCGAGGATATAGATACTTTTCTTATGCCGGGACAAATCGGTCTTGAGCTTGACAAGGACGGACTTCTTAATCTGGATATGAACGTCTTTGACGAGGCCATCGCCGAAGATTATATGGGTGTACTGGCCGTCATAGGAGCGGATAAAACCGGCAGCAGCAGCAGCAATACAATAGAATTTTATGGCGCAAGCAGCAAATATACGACGGCCGGTACGTACGATGTCGAGGTTACTGTAAGCGGCGGAGCAATCACCGGTGCCAGAATCAAACTGTCGAGTGAATCCACATATAGGGATGCGACATATAGCGGCAATATTGTTACCGGTGAAAGCTCGTTCGATGATAACGGCGACCCGGTAAATCCTGAAAATGCCCTTCAGCTAAGCGTTGACCTGACTCAAAACGGAACTTTCACCGCTGCCGTCAGGGTAAAACAGGGCTTCACGGGGGCGATGGAAGATGCTCTGGACAGGATGCTTAAGGCAACGACCGGCACGATTATAATCGATACCGAGCATGTGAAAGATCAGGTAGAAGTGCTTCAGGATAAAATCGACTTTGAAGAAGACCGACTTACCAAAAAAGAGAAGAGATTGATAGCCCGCTTTGCCCGCCTCGAAAAAACATTGGCTCTCTTGCAAAGTCAGATGTCGGCTCTGGGCTTTAGTTAATAAAATACGTTAAATTTCATATACCTCCGGCAGGGTGCATCCTTATTATCGTCATCAATTTTAATGACATATCCGAATTAATTTTAAATATTTCCACTTGACGTTTTGAATCCGAAACTGTTATACTATTTCAAAGCGGTCTTTTTGTGTATCATATAAGTTCGATTCGTTTCGTTATAGTGCGGCGACTTATATAAAAATAAGGGGGGAAAGGAGGTCAAAAGATCATGGCGGCGAGAAATTCAATAATCAGGACAATCCCTTTGATTCTCATTATGGTATTGTTATGCCCGTTCGCATACGGCAGAATAATCTATGTCGATGACGATGCTGCCGGTGCGAATGTCGGCTCGGACTGGGAGTATGCCATCAGTTCTCTGCAGGATGCTTTACTGCTTGCATATTTTTACGAAAAGCCGGTGGAAATTCGCGTTGCTCAGGGGATTTATACGCCGGATAAGGGCATCGGAATCATGGCGGGAGACAGGGAGGCTTCGTTCCAGCTAATCGACGGAGTCACGATTAAAGGCGGCTATGCCGGCCTGACCAATCGTCCCGGGGATTCACGCGACATTGTGCTTTATGAAACTATCCTAAGCGGCGATTTGGCGCAGAATGACGGTCCCGATTCTACAAGCGCCGACGAGAATAGCTACCATGTTGTTACAAGCTTCCGAACGGACCAGACAGCCGTACTCGATGGAATTACGATTACCGCCGGAGGTAGTTCCAGTTTGGCCGGGCGGACCGGGCGCATTAGTGATTCCGAGGACAATTACGGAGGTGGGATGTATAACACCTACGGCAGCCCGATGCTGATTGACTGCACGTTTAACGGCAACAGAGGACGCTCCGGTGCCGCGGTATATAATTATTCCGGTAGTCCGTCATTTATCGGTTGCACTTTTAGCGATAACTCGGCTGATAATATTGGAGGAGGAATGTATAACGATTCAAGCGATCCAAGGCTTCTGAACTGTGTTTTTACAGGGAATTCGGCAAACTCGGAAGGTGGCGCTATGTACAATGATAATAGTAACACTGCAATGACAAACTGCGCATTCAGTGAGAACTCATCAGGTGAGGGCGGGGGAATTTATAATTATGGCAATGCCCCAATGTTGGCAGACTGTGATTTTATTCGAAATTCAGCTACAAGAAGTGGAGGGGCAGTGTACAACCTTTTCAGTATTTCAACTTTTCAAAACTGTTCATTCAAGGAAAACGCAGCATCCGTAAATGGCGGTGGAATATTTAATGAAGGTATCACCACTACCAGTAGTCGGATGAGTCTGACAAATTGCATCTTCATTCGCAATTCAGCAAGATATGGTGGTGCATTAGTTGGTGGTGGCAGTAGAATGATAATGGGGACAAACCTTGAAAATATCAATACAATAAATGACAATCCCAGTATAATATCCCTGTTAAATTGTACCTTCAACGGCAATTCCGCGGAATTGGGTGGTGGGGGGATATCTGTGACTGTATTGTCGGATTCAGTTCTCACAAACCAGATGAACACTTTGACAATGGTCAATTGTATTCTCTGGGATGATATACCCGATGAAATACAGGTGATTACAGGCTTTGATAATATATTTCCGGATACAGGCGAGTACGTAGCGGTCTTCTACAGTGATGTGCAAGGTGGATTTCCGGGTGAAGGTAATATTGATATGAAGCCTGTATTCGCTGACCCGAACAACGACGATTACCACTTGAAATCTACAGCGGGCCGATGGACTTCGGCGAGCTCAGTCGAGCCGGCCCCGGAAACTCAAAGCTGGGTTATAGACCAGATAAGCAGCCCATGCATTGATGCAGGCGACCCGGATACTCCCGTAGGGCTTGAACGTTTTCCCAATGGCGACAGAATAAATATGGGCGCTTATGGCGGCACTCCGGAAGCAAGTTTATCACCACCTGATCTGCCAACTTTATATACTAAAGCCTATAATCCTTATCCTCCGGATGGCGTTGACAATGTCGATGAAGATGTTATTTTAAGCTGGGAAGCCGGTTTAAATGCGGTCTTTCACGATGTGTACTTTTGGAAGGATCCTGATCCTGATGCACCAGATACAATCGATCCATATAGAGGTCGTCAGACCCGCACCAGCTTTAATCCTTCCGATGGTGCCGGATTAAGTGACGGGACATATTACTGGCGCATCGATGAAATTGGCAATGAGGGTCAAGTTATAACCGGTGATGTTTGGTCGTTTACTGTCGGCCGTGGCCCGATGAAAGGCAGGGCTTGCTTTAAAGGTAATACACCGGTTTGGGTCGATGGAAAGCTTGTTCCGATATCGAAAATTGCCGGATCGCAGATTGTCAGCGGCATTGCCGGTCAGAATAAAATCGAAATGCTGCAGATACATAACGGGACATTTACCTGTTATGACATTTTGCTCGATAGCGGCAAAACAATTACCGTTGCAGAAAATCATTACTTCATGACAGATTCGGGGCATTGGCTTTCTCTGCATAATCTAAAAGCCGACATGAAATTAAAAACATCCAAAGGCTCAATCGGTATCAAAAGCATTACTAAAAAACCTGAACCTTATTTCGGCAAGGTTTATAATCTCAAGGTCAAAGGCTCAGACCGATACCTTATCGGCGAAGATGCTGTGGTCGTGAGAGATTATTAAGCTAAAAGCAGGGGGGCATTTAGACTTTCAGTTGCCTAAATTGAATGGGGTGTTCCCCTTTTATTCTTATATTAACTCATTCAGGATAGGTTCTTGTTTGTTTTATTTGAGCATATCTAATATTGACTTATGGTCTGTATCGAACTTAGAGATAGGCTGGAAAGGGTATTTTTCTTGACGGCGGGACAGTTAATTTAGTATAGAAAAAAGGTTTGTTATATATGAGTATCGGAACGATCCGGTACGATATTCGTGGGTGGATAATATCGAGGATTCGAATTATTTTAATAACTCAAACTTGCCGGTCTTACACTTTGGTATTGATGATTAATTATTGGAAAGGGTTTTATTATGAAAAATGTATTTATCCTATTCACTATGGCGACTTCTTTGGCAGTCTGCTTTTGTGCAAATGCAATGTCGGAACAGAGTAATTATCCCGAACCTGTAAAATGGACGGCACAGCAGGATCATCAGAATATGATGGATCAGCTTGGTATTAAGGAGCTGCGGCGTGGCGCCGATGGTATGGACCGCACATCTGCTTATTATCAAAATACCGATGAATCCAAAGCTAATCCTTATCCGAATCTGCCTGATCCGCTCGTATTGAAAAACGGAGAAAAAGTCACTACCCTTCAAATGTGGTGGGAAAAGAGACGCCCTGAAATCGTGGAAGACTTCGACAGAGAAGTGTATGGTCGGGTGCCTGAAAATGTGCCGAAGGTGACATGGGAAGTAACGGATACGAACCAGGGAGAAACTGCGGGCATACCGACTATTATAAAACAACTTGTCGGACATGTGGATAATTCGTCTTATCCGCTCATTACAGTTGATATTCAATTAACTTTGACTACTCCCGCAAACTCGACGGGCCCGGTGCCTGTAATGATGGAGTTCGGTTTTTCTTTCGGCCGAGGTTTTGGCGGCCGCCGGGGCGGCACTCGCAGAGGAGGACCGGCGTGGCAGCAGCAGCTTCTCGAAAAAGGCTGGGGCTATGCCGTAGTAGTTCCGGCAAGCGTTCAGGCTGATAATGGGGCAGGTCTTACCAAGGGTATCATAGGCCTGTGCAACAAGGGGCAGCCTCGCAAACCTGAAGACTGGGGCGCTTTGCGTGCCTGGGCGTGGGGTGCAAGCAAAGCACTGGATTACTTCGAGACCGATAAAGATGTAAATGCGAAGCAGGTCGGAATAACAGGATTATCCCGTTACGGCAAAGCCGCTCTTGTTGCTATGGCTTATGACCGCCGTTTTGCAATCGGTTTCATAGGCTCATCCGGCGAAGGCGGTGCCAAGCTTCACCGCCGCAACTGGGGCGAGCTTGTTGAAAACCTCACCGGTTCCGGTGAATATCACTGGATGTGCGGCAATTTCTTAAAATATGGTGGACCGCTCAATGCGGGTGATTTGCCTGTCGATTCGCATGAGCTTATTGCTATGTGCGCACCCAGACCGACATTCATAAGTTACGGAGCCTCCGAAGGACCCGGCGCCGAAGGTACGTGGGTTGACCAGAAGGGCAGCTTCATGGCCGAGGTTGCCGCCGGACCTGTATATGAGCTATTGGGAAAGAAAGATCTTGGGACAGACGTATTTCCGCCGGTAGATACTGCATTAATTGATGGTGATCTGGCCTGGCGTCAACATTCCGGCGGGCATACTACTGGTCCGAACTGGCCGATATTCCTGAGATTCGCAGAACGTTACATTAAAGCGCCGCCTATGAAGAATAGTGAACCCGCAAAAGCTCTATGAACAGGGGTGTACGGTACAATTTTTATCCTCCAGCGTCTGTAGCTGTATAATAGGGATTATGAACGTCCCTGTTTATTTATTTTAAAAAGTGACTCTCCCTGGTTTTCGTAGCTTGCCTCGGTTGTCAGTGTGGGGTGGCGGAGGTTTTTTTGCGATGGGAGAACATTATCATTGCCTGGACAGTAGATAGCCATATAATAGCAGTTAGAAATATATTGAATTGTAATGATCGCGTGGCGAAGCCTTGAAGCAAAATCACTCTGCGTAATCCCGAATCCGCCTCAAGACCTGCTTTCCACAACATTTCATTTGTTTTACATGTATTGTTGAATGATTGACTCATGCATTGCGATTACGATTAATCTTTATGTTTGAGTCGGTTTGAATATAGTATCTTTTAGGATTATTTAATGCCATTTACAACTTTTGGTCTTTCAGACCCGCTGGTGCGAGGTATTCTCGCCACCGGCTACACCGCTCCGACTGAAATTCAATCCCAGGTGATTCCCGCCGCTATAAGAGGTCAGGACATTATCGGTTGCGCACAGACGGGAACGGGTAAAACTGCGGCTTTTGTCCTGCCCATTTTAGATCGCCTCAGCCACGAACCGGCGACGAAAAGACGAGTTATCAGGTCGCTAATCCTCACGCCGACGCGCGAGCTGGCGCTGCAAATCGAAAAGTCGATAAAGGGCTATGGGCGATTTGTGAATCTACAGACTCTGGCCGTTTACGGCGGTGTGAATATCAAAAGTCAGCTCAGCGCGCTCAAACGCGGCGTGGACATCGTTGTTGCAACACCGGGACGACTTATGGATCACATGGGGCGAAGTACGATAGACCTCAGGCACATCGAGGTTCTGGTTCTCGACGAAGCAGACCGAATGCTTGACATGGGCTTCATTAACGATGTTAAAAGAATTGTTGGCGCATTGCCCGTTAAGCGCCAGACGATGCTTTTTTCTGCCACAATATCGCCGGAGGTAAAATCTCTGTCCGCCGGAATGCTGAAGTCTCCGGAAATGATCCAGATCGGGCGGCCGCGAAATCCCATCGAGACGATTACACAACATATTTATCCGGTTCGGAAGGAACAGAAAATGGACCTTCTGTTATACATGCTCAGCGTCTCGCAGATGTACAGCGTACTGGTCTTCTCCCGGACCAGGCACGGAGCCGACAAGATCAACCGGCGACTCAAGGCCGCCGGTGTCGTATCTGTAGCGATCCACTCCGGCCGCACACAAGGACAGCGTCTGCAGGCAATGGATGGTTTTAAGAGAGGCACGTACCAGGTGATGGTCGCAACCGATATAGCCGCTCGCGGGATCAATATTGAGGGGATATCACATGTGATCAACTATGATGTGCCCGTCTTTGCGGAAGATTACGTTCATCGAATTGGCCGTACAGGACGAGCCACGGCTTTGGGCGACGCAATCACGTTTGTCTCGTACGATGAGCAGAAGTACCTTCGCAAGATCGAGACCTTCATAGGGCGCGAGCTTGAATCGGAAAAATGTGAAGGTTTTGCCTACACGAAATCTGATTCCTTACAGCCACAGCCGTCGGACAAACCAAAATCAGTGCGGCATATTAGCCCGATGGGCACACGTCGAACTGCGGGAAGGAAGCTGCGTGCTGCCCGCAGGCCGCGCAGGAAAGTTGCAAGACGCCGTGGGTAAAAGGATTAGGTACTTTTTCTTGGCCTCGCTGGATTTTTCATTTCGACATAAGTAGTATTTATGGTGAGTTGAGTCATGGACATTTTTCGCCTAAAAATGGGGATTTTGGTTGTATTAATGCGGTTTTTGGATAAAATTACTTGGGGATAGGGTTTGGGGGTAGGGAATAGCGAGTTCAAAGTGAAAAGTTAAAAATTATAGCGAAACATGAGCATTCCATATTTAGCCCGGCAATTTATTGGCGGGTTCAAAAAGAAACGATTCGACAAATATAGAGGATTCTCTACAAATCGACCTTATTTGAAAAAACAAAGCCAATTTGGATTGGTCCCAAATTGATGTAAGCTCTTTTTTGACAAGTGAATATGAGGAATTTTGGGATTTCGGGGATTTGAAAAACAAAGCCAATTTAGCTAAAAGGATGGATTGTGGTGCGGAACTATCATTTCTTTCCTCCGGCGGCGGTTTTCTTATGCCGCAGACGATAAATCATTGCAAGTACCTGTGCTACGGCGACATACAGATCCTCCGGTATGGTTTCGCCGGGCTTGACGGTTGAGTAGATGGTTCTTGCCAATTCCGGTCTGCTGACGATAGGTACACCGTAGGCACGGGCGATTTCCCTGATTTTTTCCGCTAAATGGTCGGCCCCCTTGGCCACCATGACCGGCGCTTCCATTGTCTTGGAATCGTAGCGCAGGGCAACGGCTACATGGGTTGGATTTACAAGGACAACAGTTGCCTTGGGAACTTCCTGCAGGGAGCGTTTCAAGGCCATCTGGAACTGGATAGTCCTGACCCGGCGTTTGACCTCGGGTGAGCCTTCGGTATCTTTATGGTCCTGTTTTACTTCCTGACGCGTCATTTTCAGGTCCTGGATGTATTTCCATTTCTGATACAGGACGTCGGCAAGGCTTATGATCAATAGAGCAATGCCGACGCGTATCAAAAGACCGAGTATTATCTTCGATATCATGGCCATCATTTGCCCGGACCAGGCCCATCGAAGATCGGCAAATGCATCGAGTTTATTTTTTATGTAGAACCAGACGATGAGCGAGACGAAAAACAGCTTTAATATCGAGATTAATAATCTCACCATTGACCTGCCGTTAATTAGCTTCTGCAGGCCTTCGATGGGATTGAGCTGGTTGAATTTCAGTTCCAAAGCACCGGGGGCAAAATTCAGGCCACTTACGGCGATTCCGGCCAGGACCGAACCTGCAACGAGTGCCGCGACAATAGGGGCAGTAATAAGAATTAAGTCAATTATCTTTTTACTGATAAAATTAATAAAGATGCTCGGATTTGCAAAGACACTATGTTCGGCGGATAGTCCTTCTTTGATTTCCGTCTCCATACATTGCAGCAGATTCGGACCCAGCACCGCTAACATGATTATCAAAATTAAAAGCGTTGCAACAGAGGACATCTCCTGGCTTTGCGGCACGTGTCCTTTCTGCTTGGCTTTCTGAAGCTTTCTTGGTGTTGGGTGCTGTGTCCTTTCTGCTACTGTCTGCTCTGCCATAATGGGGCCCTGGTTTTTATTCCAGGCTCATAATTTGCTTAGGTAGAAACTATGAACTCGATTTTCTTGAATAACAGCGGAATTATAAGGGCAAAAATTTATTCATCAGCTCGGCGAACTCGGATATATAGGAACAAAAGAACGGCAAAAATATTAGGACCATAAGAAATCCCAATCCGACTCGCATGGGTAAACTAACAAAAAGGATATTCATCTCCGGCTCTATCCTTGCCAACACAGCTAAGATGACCATCAGTAATAAAAAAGCCGCAAGGATAGGAGCGGCCAGTTTAAGGGAGGCGACTAACATTGCTGAACCGGCCTGAATGACACCATTGGTAAGAATAGATGTTGTCGGAATACTACCGGCGGGAAAAGCTTCGTAACTACGCGAAATTACAGACAACAGCAAATGATGACCATTGGCGTTGAGGAAAAGTATAATAAAAATCATTTCCAGCAGGCTGCTGAGCGGCTGAGTCGTTTCTCCTGTTAAGGGATCCAAAACCTTGGCCATTGCGAAGCCTATCTGGCGTTCTATGATTCTAACGCTGAGCTTAACTACGGCAAAAACAAGAGAAATGATTAAACCAAGAGCCAGTCCGTATATGGCTTCGTTGGAAATCAATAATATCGCCTCAACACCAGAGATTTGAACGGCATCGATTGGTAACGACATTGCCATCGAAAAGAAAATTGAAAGGATGAAAGCTATTGCAACTTTGATTCTGACCGGGATGCTTAACCATCCAAAAACCGGAACAACCAGAAAAAATGCTGAAATTCGCGTCAGCACCAGCACCAGGCCGAGCAGTTTTTCGATCAGCAATGCCATATATTTCAATGCCCGATATTCTGAATATGGCCGAAGATTTCATTGACGAAGCTCAGCAGTATCTGGAGCATCCAGTTGCTGCATATCAGTGTGACAGCACAGACGGCTATTAACTTGGGGACAATTGTTAAGGTCATGTCACGTATGGAAGTAACCGCCTGAAGTAACGTAACAACCAGACCTACAATCAGGCAGGTCAGCAAAATAGGGGCTGCAAGTAATAACGCTGTCTCAAGCGTATGCCGGCCGAGGTAAACTATGAAACTGCTATCCATAATTTATGTCCTGTTGCGGATTTCCGGGCTGCGGAAACCAAATGTTGATTATATTTGCCGTGACGTCAGTTAAAACTCAAACTAATGCTTTTTGCCAGTAGTCCCCATCCATCAACGAGAATGAATAATATTAATTTGAAGGGAAGAGAAATCATCACGGGCGGCAGCATCATCATCCCCGCGCTTAACAGGACACCGGCAATAACCATATCGATTAATAAAAAGGGAATAAACAACAGGCACCCAATTTCGAATGCCGTACGAAATTCACTGATAATGAATGCAGGAATGATAATGTGCATGTCGATGTCCATCGGGCTTGTAGGCGGCTCAATCTTGGCCATCTTTACAAAGAGAGACAGATCGGCCTCTCGGCTCTGGCGAAGCATAAATTCCTTGAGGCAATTGCCGGCTCTGTCAGAGGCTGTTTGAAAATCGATCTTGTCGGCAAGATAAGGCTGAACTGCGCCCGCGTTGATTTTCTCGAAAGTCGGGGTCATCGTGTATAATGTCAGGAACAATGCCAAGCCGACAATGGCAATAGTGGGGGGGATTGTCTGTGTAGTTAAAGCACGGCGAACAAACGCCAGGACAATAACAATTCGTGTAAAGGACGTCATCATTACCAGAAGACTCGGCAAAATCGCCAAGCCGCTGAAAATAATTACGAGCTTGACCGGGGTTGACCAGTCTTTTTCTTTGTCTTCGGCAATCATTGCTTTGTCTATCAGATTTTTCAAATCAGTAATGCTCGGAACCGTATTTGTTGTATTGTTAGTATTGGAAGATGCTGCGGTTGCCCCGGGTAGTGTGGGTTCCTGTATCCCGACGGCGGATGGATCGGTCCTGGGGACATTAGTGAACGGATTGGTGTTTTGGCCGAAGCTAAGTCCGACAAAAATTAAAACGAAAAATGCCTGTAGGCTGATTTTAATAGGATTGTTCAACATTAATCTTCTCAAAATTTATATCTGTTTCCAGGGCCGATTGATTCATCATTGTCGAATTCAAGTCGGCCAATGTATTGATTGTTTCGTTTGTACTTCCTATGAGAAATCGTCGGCCGCCGATTTCGAGCAAATGAACCACTTTGCGCGGTCCCAGATGAACGGTTTCAACGATATGAATCTCTTTTCCCGGCAGGTTGGTTATTTTCGGTAGAAGCTTTTTTGAAACATATATCGCTGCCACGCCGAGTACAAGCACGAATAAGACTGCAAGCAATGCTTTGGAATAAAGTTCTCCGCCGAAATTATCATAACCGGATGTTACACGATCGTCTGAGTCTTTCGCGAACAGGTAATTCAGGTTCGACTCGGTAGCTTTTGTCGGTTGACAGGGATCGGATATTTTATTATCCATTCCCAACGCTTTTGAATCGGATTGAACTGAGCGAAAGACCAACAAACTGCCGAACAGTACAATTGTCGATATAGCTACAATTATTTTTTTCTTTGTTCCGGCCATTTTGTCCGACATACACAATTAATTCCGAGCCTTCTTTTTTATTTGACTGCTGTTTCTATAAACAGAACCACTCTTAGTCAGATATAGAGCAAATAACATGCCGAAATGCGTAAATGCCGGTTTATATATTGTTTGTGATGGTTTGGAGTCTGTAAATCAAATGTATTGTCTGGTAATTTGTCGAAAAAATGAACGAGCGTATAAAATCACGCCTTTATCTGAGAATTGCAATTAATATCTGTGAACGTTCGGATAAAAAGCTGTCCGGGCCGGCCCATTCTCCGCCTGAACCGGCACCCCAGGAATGTACCGACCATTTAAGCAGGGATTCTGAGAAGCCTTGTTGTACTCCCGCTGCTAAATCCAGATTATTTCGCATGAACCGGGCCACTGCTTCCGCACGCCTGGCTGATAATATCCATTGCTCTTTCTCTGTTGTTTCGTCCGGAGCCAGACCGAGCACATATAGCATACCCGGTTTTCCGCTGGTACCGAGGTGCAAATCACGGCAAAATTCCGTAAGGAATGTCATTGCGGGTTTGTCGATCTCGGCGCTGCCGGGCGAAAAGTGAATATTCGTAACTGAGAAATTGACACGTTCGGCGGTTAATCGAGAGGTCATGGTTGTCATTGACTGTTTAAGTTTGTCAAAGATTCTGTATAACTCTTCTGCTTTTGCGTCAATAGTTCTCCTGTTGGAAGCTTGATCTGGATTGGGAATATAGTGTATGGTTTTCAAACTACCTAAGTTTGCCTTTTGTTGTCTTCCAATAAGTGAACCGAGTCCGACATATCTGATTGACTCAATGAAGGAATCCCGACCTTTATCAAAAAGTTCCGGGTCCTGAACATCAGCCAGGCTTAACAGCATTACAAAGAAAGTAAGTAACAGGGTGACCATGTCTGAAAAGGTTACGATATACCCCGGGACCTTGGGTCCTTGTTCTCCACTTGTTTTTGCTTTACGCTTCAATTGTAAATATTCCGTGCCAACAAAACAATTTCTACGGTACGTCCGGCTCCCGCAATATCTGAATTCGGACCGGCGTTTTCACCGCCCTTTTGGGAAAAAGTGCTTATCGATGAGATGCTGAATCTTTTTTTATCAAGATTTTTCTTTGTGGTCAGGTAATTCATTACGGCCCATGCTCGCTGCAAACCGAGGGATTCACTGGTTAGGTCGTTCGTTGCTCCATGTTCGCTGATAACGATTCGGTGAGGAACTCCGGTAAAAAACAGTGCCATTGTATCGATTATGTTTTGACCTTGATTTGATATGGCTATCCCGTTGCCCCAAAACAGCTTATTCGACGGAAGCATGAATACAATACCTCTGTTGAAATCATAAGGTTCTGTCGCTTCCAATAAACCATCCGTATTTCCTATTTCTAATGTCGGTTTCTCACTGCCTTTATCGAGATCACTAACATGTATAATAGGAGGTATATACATAAGGGCGTCTCTGTCGCTTCGAATTGACGGAGTAATTGTGGTCAGTCCTCTGGAGTAAATTACCTTCAATCTACGAAATACTCTGTTATCGAAAGATGAAAAAGAAAGAAGAAGTACGAAGAATGTCAGCAGTAATGTCATACAATCGCTGAAGGTCACCATCCATTCGGGTGCGCCCGGCGTATCATCTTCTTCTGGTTTTTTGCCTTTCTGTCCCATTATATAGTTGCCTTGACTTCTTCTCTCCTGCTTTGAGACACAAACGCCTGCATTTTTTCCCGAATAACGGTTGGGCTGTCACCTTGTGCGATAGCACAGACACCTTCCACAATCATCTCTTTGGCTGTTGTTTCCGCCTTGGAGTAAATCCCTAATTTGCCCGCCAAAGGGATGAAAATCAAATTGGCTGAAAATGCTCCATAAAAAGTAGTGAGCAATGCCACGGCCATTCCTGCACCGATTTGGTCCGGCGAAGACAGGTTTTTAAGCATCTGGACCAATCCTATAAGCGTGCCTACCATTCCAAAAGCGGGGGCGGCGGCACCCATAAACTCCAGTATCTTCTTACCTGTCGAATGACGGTCCTGAAGTTTTTCAATTTCAAGAGTCAGAAGATCCCTTATGGCCTCTGATTCCTGACCGTCCACGAGCATTTGCAGACTTTTGACGAAAAACAAATCGTTTATTTTCGGAATCTCCTGCTCCAGAGCCAGGGCTCCATCACGTCTGTTAATCGCCGCAAAGTTGACCATATTCTGAATCAGTTCCGACGGCGGCGGTATCTTGGTTACAATTGTTTTTTTAACCACCGAGAATATTCCGAGGAACTGGGGTAGAGAAAAATGTATCAGGGTGGCGCACAACATGCCGCCGATAGTTATTGCTAAAGAAGGGATGTGTACGAATGACTGCCATCCGCCGCCGACGACAATAGCACTGACAATAACAAGGAAACCAAGAATTACTCCTACAATAGTCGCAATATCCATGATATTAATTCACCTCTACTATTTGTTTTAATCTCTGACTCAGTGATGCAGCGAGTTGTGGTTCTGATGTGGCCAATTCAGCTAACAATTTCGCCTTGGCTCGTTCCGACATGTAATATAGAATTTTAACAGCATCGTCGAAACTCCCACTGGCATCTTCGATCTTTTTTTCCTGTCCTGTTTCAGACTCATCGGACATGCACATATTTGTCATTATTTTACTTGAACTGCCTGCATCCATCTTATCGTAGGTGGCTGCTAATGATATCAGGTTCGTTTGTTCGCTTTCATCAATCTCAATTCTACTTTTTAACAGTTTATCGCGTTCGCTTTTAAGATTGGCGGTAATTGATGCAAGCTCGATTTGTAAACTATGAAGTTTTTCGATATCTTCTTTTAAAACATTCTGAGCAGTTTGTAATCTCTGTTCCTCCACTTTCAGAGCCTGGAGTTTGCTTTCGTAATCCTGCATCCTTTTTCGAAGATCATGGATTAAATTTTTAAGCTGCTGCTCAGTCATAGACTTTGTTGTAATTTCGGCGGTGGTATCAGTGACTTTATTTGTTTTCATAATTAACTGTTGTGGTTTAGGTTCGGCCTCCACGATAGCATTCATCGTTTGCTCCGGCTCGTCGGAGGGGCTGACCCGTTGCGGCCTCACAAAAAAAGCAAAGGAAAATGCCCCGGCAAAACTTAATAGCCCCAATCCCGATGTTATTATTATCAATTTCTTGCTCACTGGTTTTCTCCTAACTTCGTGGACTTCTTACAAATGAGACTGTCGCTCTGTCGTCTAATTCTTTTTGTTCGAGTTTCTCCTGTTCTTTTATGTATTGTGTCTTTGCCTCATTTCGTAGTTTTTCAAGACCTTCTTTTGATCTTCTGACTTTCAGGACTTCCATGATTTTGTTTTTTTGTTGTATTTCCAAAAGATTTATCTTTTCCTTTAGTTTTTTTATTTGCTCGTTGCTCGTGTATGAGTATGCCAGAAAAAATTCCTGCTTAGCCAATCGCTTTTTAGGGCTTTCGGCGGCTAAGTCGTTAATAATATTTTCTAATAATTTCCTTTTTATTAACAGCTCGCTGCGTGTGGCGACCAATTTATCGGTTATCTCAAGCAGTTCTGCCGTCTTCTTCTGTTCCTCCTTTGTTCGTATATCGAGTACTCGCTGCAGACGCCATGTAAACCGTTTCATTTAGTTTCCAGTTTTTATTTCTCAATAAATAATACTCATTTCGAGTAATATTTATCGTTTGTTGTCAGTTCCTAAAAGCTCGTCCCACGCTCGGGTAATAGCAGTCATGCGCCTGATTGTCTCATTAAAGTTTGTTTTGTCTCGCACGGACTGGACAAGAAAGTCTCTTATTTTATCAATCAGGGCTATTGCTCCGTCGATACGTCTGTTACTACCGGATGAAAATGCTCCTATGTTTATCAAATCTTCCGCATCAAGGTAAACGGCGTATATTTCTTTAAGTTTTTGTGCGGCACGTTTGTGCTCCTGGCTTGTTACTACGGGCATAAGACGGCTGACACTCTGTAAAATATCGACGGCTGGATAGTACGCTCTTTCCGCCAATTTCCTCGACAGGATGATGTGGCCGTCCAATAAACTCCTGGCGCTGTCGGCAACAGGATCGGCCAAATCATCGTTTTCCACAAGTACAGTAAGAATGCCTGTTATGCTGCCGTTTGCAGAGCATCCGAGGCGTTCGATTAATCTCGGCATAAGTGAGAACACGCTCGGACAGTAACCTTTAGTTGTCGGAGGTTCGCCGGCGGCAAGACCTATTTCACGCTGGGCCTGGGCGAAGCGGGTTAGTGAGTCCATCATAAACAGGACATTTTTACCTTTGTCTCTGAAATATTCGGCAATTGTCACGGCTATGAATGCTGCTTTAACCCGCTGAATGGGAGGTGAATCCGAAGCCGCCACGATAACGACACTGTGGGCCAGTCCTTCCGCTCCGAGGTCCGACTCGATAAATTCGCGAACTTCCCGGCCACGTTCGCCTATCAAAGCAACTATATTGACATCCGCTTCGCTCGAATTTGCTATATCTCCGAGCAGCACGCTCTTACCCACTCCGCTGCCGGAGAAAATCCCCATTCGCTGTCCTTTGCCGCATGTTAATACTCCGTCAATAGACCTTATCCCCAAAGCAAGAGGACGGGTAATTTTCTCGCGAGTTAAAGGATGAGGACTGCTCGTATCCAGAGATTTTTTATCTTTTCCGATTAGTGGTCCCTTGTTGTCTATAGGTTCTCCCAGTCCGTCGATAACTCTGCCGAGTATGTTTTCACCGAGGGTAATGTGACGTGGCGAGGTGCGGGAAGTAACTGTATCACCAGGTGATATACCTTCTATGTGCTCCAGGGGCAGTAAAATGAGGTGTTCGTTGTGAAAACCTACCACCTCTGCTATGACACGCCTTCCGTCACGAATATGTATCCCGCACAATTCTCCCAAACCAACTTCAGGTCCGTTAGATTCGACCGTCAGCCCTGAAACCCTGACGACCGAACCGCGACAGTGAAGCAAGTTTACTTCATTCAGTGCCGAGTGAAGTTTATTAAAATCAATCGAGCTGATATCAGCGATGTTAACAGCCATAACTTATCATGCCTTTTTAAGCGCTTCGCCAATTTGTTCCAGATGTTCCTCGATTAATGAATGAACAGTTCCCCTTGGATTTTTGACCAGGCATTCCGCCCGTCCTATATCCGGGTCGGAAATGAATTTTATGTCGGTTAAAATTCCCTCTTGTTCGTTCTCGAGGGCCTTTTGGCATTGCTCTAAGTCTTTCGGGTTCAAATATACGCTCACTTCATGTCTGGTTGGAACATTTTTAAGTGCTTCTGTTACAATAGTTTGAATTTCGTAATCACCCTTTTCAACTTTTTGGACCAATATCTTCCTCGCGATTTCAATCGCAAGGCCGATGATCTCTTCTCTGTGTTTTGTTAAGACGTCTTCATAAAATTTATTCAGTTTATCGGTTATATCATTAAGTATTCGGCAAACCTGTGAAAGCTCAGCTTTTTGTGTTTCGCCGCCTTGCGCCGGTGATGTTTTTGTATCGGAGCCTGCATAAGTGTGACTGACCAATTCAGTCCCGCGCCCGTTGAGATTATGCTCGTCAAGGGGCGCAGGACAAGTTTCTAATATTTTTGCCGAGATGATCGGTTTGGTTAGAATAATTACGGGTTGACCGAACATCATATCACTCTTCTATAAACGCAAGTTCACCTTTTTCATTCATCTGACGCAAAACCTGAACAATTTCTTCCTTTGCCTGTTCGACATCTTCTTTTTTGGGTGCGGACATAAGTGATGTTTCCTCGTCCAGTGCCTCAGCGGCCCGCTCGGAAATATTGGACCTTATTTTTCCGATAATAGTTTCGTCGGCTTTGTGTAAGGCCAGTGCTAATTTTCGTGAATCGATTCCTCGTAACACCTCTTGGAGAGATCTGTCCGTGACCTGAGGTATATCTGTCCAAATTATCATCAGCTCGGCCACCATGTCACCGGTTTTGCCGTCTTTTTCGCGTATGGCTCCGAGCAGCCCGTCTCTAAGCTCTTTGCTCAGGTTACGTAAAATCACGGCTACCTTCCTTAATGATTCCTCGGGACGGGCGGCTACGACCTCACCTTTTCCGGCTGTTGTGGCAAGCTCAAGGCGGCTGCAGACTGTTTCAGCTATTCGTGCCTTTGCCTCCGGAGTTACGGTTTCACAACTGGCCATTCTGTTGATGGCACTAAGTCGAACCCCTTCTCCCAGAAAACCGAGCACTTCCGAGCTTTTTTTCGCCGGCAGCTCGGATAAAACCACCGCGGCTGCCTGGGGATGCTCACTGCTCAAAATTGATGCTATTGTTTGTACGTCGGTGGAGCGTATAGAAATAAAAGGATCACGTTTGAATAATAAATTTTGTATTTGTGTCTGGATATTTTCGGCCTTGGCGTCCCCTAACGTGCTTTTTAGCAACTCATGCAGGAAGTTGTCGATATGAAATCCGGTACCGGCGTTAAGTGAATTGCAGAACTGCCAGGCAATCTCGGCGCTCTGTTTATTATCCCTGAAACCTGTCGCATCGAGGTATGCCAGCTCTACAGCTAATTCCTGGACCATGTTGGTATCGAGACCTTTGACCAGCTCCGAAGCGGTTGTCGCATCAAGAGACATTAACAACATCGCTGCTTTTTGTTTTCCCGTTAATGCCATTTACTCGATCCCATGTAAGAGGTTATTCTTCAATCCACTGGGTAAATAACTGCCTGACCCGCTCCGGATCTTTTTCCAGGGCGCTTGTTATCTGTTTGCGGAAGGCAATGGGTGATACTCCGGAATGTTCCGGAAGGAGACCCATCGTCTCTTCTGTCTTGGCGAGTGGTTGTGCGGCGGCTTCCGCCTGAACTTTTTTCTTTGCACCTCTGAACATGCGGAAGACGAGTAACGCACAAATCGCCATAATCCCTAATGACGCCTGCCTTGCAATTGCAATATAATCAAGCCCGCCGGACGGCTCTTCTTCTAAAAGTTGCTCCTGCTGACGCGGAATTCTGACGGGGACAACTTTTAAGGAATCTCTCCCCTCAAGGTCCAGACCAAGCGCGTTTTCTATAAGTTCCGCCACATCGTTAGGGTCCATTATTTGTGCAGGTTGTTCGGCGGTTTCAGCCTCATTTACATCGGCCGGCCAAAGGTCAACAATAGCCGCCACAGATAAAGATTTTATCTCACCCGGCAGGACGACCTGTTGCGTTACAGTCTTGCCGACCTGAAATTCGGAAGTAAAGGTCGATTCTTCTTTTTTTGAGCCTCCTGCTACGGGTGGTCCACCCTCAGTCGATGCTATACTCGCTGGCGTTTCAGTTGATTTTGTCTCCTCTTCTTTAGTAGGAACTCCCTTTGGTTCGTATTTTTCCGTAACGGTGCTTATGCTGTTTGTATCGATCACCGCATGAACCTTGACTGTTGCCCGGCCGGGACCTAAAACGGTTGTGAGCATCTCTTCGACCTTGTCCTGCAGGTTTTGCTCAACTCTTTCCCTGTAATCCTGCACAGTTCCGGCGCCGCTTGCGATTGCATTATCGGATTGACTGGAAAGCAGGCGTCCCTGACTATCTATTATAGTCACATTTTCCGATGTCAAACCCTCGACACTGCCCGATACTAAATGTGTGATTGCTGCGATATTGAGAGAACTCAACTTGTAGCCCGGTTTTAATCTGAGAACAACCGAAGCGGTCGTTTTGCCTGCCTCGGAAGTAAAGAGAGTTTGTTCGGAACTGACTATATGGACTCGTGCATGAAACACGCCATCTATCATTTGAATACTCTTTGCAAGCTCATCCTGCAGTGCTCGCTTGAGATTCACGTTTTGGACGAACGGACTTACGCCGATTTTTCCGTTATCGAATATTTTATAACCACCCTGTTCACCTATCGGAAGCCCCTCTTTTGCCATGTCCAAACGTAGCTGATAAACATGCTCTTTTGGAACAAAGATGCTTGTCCCGCCTGCACGTAATTCATAAACGATTCCTTTTTCGCCGATTTTCTCCGTAATTTTGGATGCTTCTTCGGGATTAAGGTCCTGATAGAGCATCCTTAAATCGGGTTTGCGTACCCAATGAGTAAGCAATGCACCAACGGCAAAAAAAGTCAGAACGATTGCAATGAGAAAAACACGCTGGACCAGCCCGATCTTTTGCCAGATTGCCACTATTTTTTGGAGAAAATTCATTAAGCTTCTTTGTCCCTCGATTATTTATTTTATACAAAAAAAGTACAGGTTATGAATTATCAGCTATAACGGCATATTCATTGTTTGCTTATAGGCTTCGATTATTTTGTTCCGGACGCCTACAAGAAGCTTGAAACTCAAATCTGCTTTTGCCACCGCCGAAACCACAGAAGTAATATCTTCGTTCTTGCCGGACAATAAATCTTTTATTGACATATCCGATGATGTTTGAAGGTCATCAACTTTGGATATGTAGTTATTGATGGCTTTGACGGTATCACCGAAATCTGTTTTAGTGTTATCGGGATTTCCTACTTTCGGCATACCGGAATTGTTTTTTGATTGTATCGACTTTTGTTCCAGCATACCATTGGTGGCGATACTGATTCCATTTATATTTGTATTCAAGTTAACCATAGGTCTATCCTAAATTATCGAAGTAGTTCGAGAGTAGTTTCAACCATTTGTTGATAACGCTTTAATACGGCTGTGTTGGCTTGATACACCCGTGTGGCGATGTTAAGATTCATCATCTCGACGGGAAGATTAACATTTGGCATTGAAACATATCCGTTTTCGTCCGCCAATGGGTGGCCGGGATCGAGGACTTTAAGAAATTCGCTCGTATCGGCCATTATTTTATCCAGTTTAACACCACCCAAGTCATCGTCTGTTTTAAAAATAGCTTCAAGCCTCCGGTAAGGTTCTCCATTACCGGCGTTAGCTGTTCTTGCGTTAGCAACATTTGAAGAAATGATTTCAATCTGTTTACCTTGCGCCTGCAAACCGGAAATTGCTATATCAACAGGGCCGAAGCCGTTTTCAACATTCATCTTACTATCTTTCAATCATCATCTTTTTTTTGGCCGTACTCGTACAATGTAGCCGTGGGATTATTTCACATTTATGGCTGCTTCAATTTGCTTATATTTTTTGTTAAGAAGCCGGATAAAGGCCGTATGACGAAGGCTGTTCTTAATCATTTGCCCTACTTCGGATTCTAAATTGACGTCATTTCCGTTTAATTTTACCGGGGTTTGCATTGGTCGATAAATTTCAGGTTCTATATCATTCAGATCAAAAGAGCCGGATGAATCCATGACATTTGCAAGCAGCTCTTCGAACCTGACATCAATTCTCCGATATTCGGGAGTCTCAAGATTTGCAATATTATTTGCGATTGTTTTCTGACGAAGATTTTCAGCCTTTATGCCGGCTTCGATTAGATCTGATACACTATTGGTTCTGGACATTATCTTTTCCAATAATTTACACGAACTTTGTCTTCTTAAGATAAAGCTGCAATAATTGTGCCAGATGCAGGATAGGCATAATTTTCTGCGTTTTTGTCGCTTTATTGATAAAAAAAGCCGTTAGTTACTGATAAATATAGATTAGCGGGAAAAATGATGTCAGGAATTTATACAATGGCTGTTTGTTTTTGTGCAAATATTTAGATCTTGGAATTTTTATGTTTTATATTAGGAAGTTCTTTCCTGTATAGAGGAATTTCTCTCCGCATAAGATGTAAGAAATAATGAATTATGACTACGGAAGATAGCTTTTAATATTTATATCTATTTATATTATATATACTTATGAAATATCGGGTGTCGGCTGTGAGACATTGGCATAATAGTTGCTATTGTTTATATTGATATTGTATAGGCTTTATATGGATTCTAACATAATTACAATAAGCAGCATACTAACACAAACGAACATTACCGGTTCGAATTCCAGCAGGTTAGATACCGGAAAGGTATGTTCCCGGTTTTTTATTGAGCAGGATTATAACCCGGCCAAAACAAAAATGACCGATAATAAAGCGGAAATTAAGCCTTCAAAGACAAACCAACGATCCGGCGAGGATTTGTCAATATCTCGAAAGTCACAGGAAGCACAAAGCAGTGATAAAACGCTTAACAAAAATATTCCCGAAGATAATACTGAAAAGAATTCTTCATGTCCGGATTATAAATCTCCTGTTGAGTCGTCGGAAAGCCGGGACAATGGAAATATTGAGCCTCAGAGTGCATCTGGATCTTCTGAATTTTTAAATCAATCTGAAGAAGCAAAAACAGATGAAATAACACAATTTCTGCAAAAAGATGAGAATCTCGTCGAACTTAGGGGCCTGATGTCGGAACAATCCAAAGGGAAATTTGGATTAAGGATTTACTCAAACAATGTAAATGACAATACAATAAATGTTCAGGCGGATGGGCTAATTGAGAATATTGAAAATACTTCAGTACGGGATAAGTTGATTAATGTTTCAAATACAACAACAAAAAATGGGGCGGAAATTGGAGAAAGTGCAATACAGACAACAGGCGGGAAGACAAATAATGAAATTCAAACAGATATACTAAATATAAAGGAGGAAGATAAGGAAAGCATCATCGGTAATAAAGGGAAATATCCTGTTACTGATGGAAAAGTACCTGTATTGGAAAGCGACTTGATAAAAGATAATGCGAAAGCCTTCATATCACAGACAAAGGTTGATGAAAGCGGGATTAAAGAATCGCTTTTAACCGGTAAGAATTCGGATAATGATAAACAATCCAATTTAGCCCAGGGGATTGCAGAATCATCAAAAATAAGGGAATCCATACATTCTCTGAATGGTCCAGAAGAAGATTCTACTGTTCAGAAAATAAATATGCAGGTATCCGCCGGGCAAACGAAAAATCACGGTGATTTATCCTCGGATAGTAAGGCTGACTCAGTTATCAGTCAGATAGCATCTCATAATAATATCTTTGTCACAGAGCAAAATGATAGTTCGATAGCGAATGTCAGGATCGGCAATCAAATGCAACAGGGCAACCTGGAAGATGTTTCTGTAAATGTCGGTAAGCAAATTCTTGAATCGATCCACAGTTCGATGGCCCAAAGAGGCGGGGACAAACAGATTACCGTTAACCTAAACCCACCTGAACTGGGACAGGTATCTATAAAATTCCAGGAGCAGGGCGCACAGTTGACCGGCTTGTTGGAAGTCAGTAAAACACAAACCAGGTCTGAAATCGAGCAGGCGCTGCCACAGATAATTCGTAATCTGTCTGATTCGGGCATTAGTATAAAACGACTTGAAGTGGTGTTGACAACCGGTGAACAAACAGAACGAGAAGCGACCGGAGAGGATTCGTTGTTCTATAATCAACAACAGCAGCAGGATTTTAATAATCCGAGCCTGTACGGGCGCAACCGTGATATGACCGGATTTCATGAATGGATGGCCAGCAATATAAGTTCTGTCAATGGTCCGAGCCTGGGTGATTCCCTTACGGTAGAGAACTCAATCAATATTCTTATATAGAATACAAGCATAGCGTCTTGCTATATTTTTAAATTAATCGGTCATTATATAAAAAATGCTTATAGTTGAGCAAAATTCGAAGAAAGACGAACAGAAATGTCGTTATAAAAATCTCGATGAGCTTGAGCAGCAATACCTGCAGCTTCTTACAAGCAATCCTGATAATCCCGACATGTTGCATTCTTTGGGAGTTATTGCCTATCAAAAAGAGCAATATGATATAGCGCTGGAATGGATTGGTAAAGCAATTGAGAAGAACCAGTTTGTACCACAATTTCATAACACTCACGGGATTATCCTGGAAGCCCTCGGAATGATTGACGAGGCAATCAATGCCTATCAACAAGCAGTATCTTTGAAACCTGATTATGCAGAAGCATACCACAATATGGCGGTTGCTTTACAATCCCGTGGACATTATGCCTTAGCGGTTGAAAGATGTAAGCAGGCTGTCATGTTGAAACCGGATTATTCACAGGCATACAACACGATGGCTTTCTCACTTGAGAAACAGCATCTTTACGATGAGGCGATTGAAAATTACAAACATGCATTATCGTTGGATCCGGATTTTGTAGAGGCATATAACCATTTGGGAGTTGTTTTGAATGAAAAGGGAAGATCAGCCGAAGCCATAGATAATTTCAGGAATGCCATAAAACGAGATCCTGATTATGCGGAAGTTTATAATAATATGGGGATTGCCCTTAAAGAACAGGAGGAATTTTCCGAGGCGATAGCATGTTTCGAGAAGGCGCTACAGCTTGATCCGAACTTTACAGAAGCTTACTATAATTTAGGTAATAGTCTGCGGGATGAAGGGCGGTGTGTCGGAGCAATCAATAATTTCAAACAAGCAATCAGCCTAAAACCCGACTACGCACAGGCACACTGGAACCTTTCACTTGCGCTGTTATTAAACGGGAATTACTCGGAGGGATGGAAAGGATACAAATGGAGGCGTAATGCGGATCTGAAGGTTCTCACTGATTATCACTGCTCCGGCAAACCACGATGGGATGGTTCGTCTTTCAAATCAAAGAGACTTTTGGTTCATTATGAACAGGGGCTGGGTGACAATATTCAATTTATCAGATACCTGCCGATGATTAAGGCCCGCGGAGGAGCGGTAATATTTGAAACGCTGAGGCCGCTTATTGGCCTGCTGCAGGGATTTGAGGGTGTTGATGAGCTTGTGGAGTATGTTCCAAACAGAAAGCTGCCATTGGAATATGATGTATATACTTCTTTGCTGGATATGCCGTTCATATTCGGAACAACGGTAGAGACGATTCCTTCTCAGGTACCATATATTTACGCCGATCCATCTAAAGCCCAGTATTGGCGAAACAAACTTTCGGGGCCGGGACTGAAAGTTGGTATTGTATGGGCGGGATCACCGGAACATGGAAATGATCGCTATCGTTCATGCTCGCTAAAAAACTTTGCTCCATTGGGAGAAATAACGGGTGTCAGATTGTACGGCTTACAAAAAGGTCCCGCGGCCCGACAGATGGATGAATTTGCCCAGACTATATCGGTAACAGATATAGCAGCATATTTTAATGATTTCACCGATACCGCCGCTGCAATTGAAAATCTTGATCTGGTTATTTCGGTAGATACGTCTGTGCTCCATCTGTCCGGGGCGATGGGTAAACCCACCTGGGCACTTTTACCTTATGCTCCTGAATGGAGATGGATGCTGAATCGCCTCGATAGCCCGTGGTATCCGACTATGAGATTATTCAGACAGTCGAATTGGAATGACTGGGACTCCGTATTCGGGAGCGTTACCGAAGAATTGAAGATGATGATGTCCAATCAGGCCAAGTCGGAGAAATAGAATGATTCCGGTGATAATCCCTTGTTACGAACATAAAGAAAAACTCGATGAATGCGTTGCTCACCTGAAGAACCAAACAGTTGAGGTAGAAATATTTATTAAAGATAATAATCTCGACAATACTTACTTCACTGCAGCGATTAATCAGGGTCTGAAAAATTTTTTATTTCAACAGGGTGAGTACATTACGATATTGAATCAGGATATGTATCTGGAACCTGTTGCCATAGAGAGGATGGTGACATTTATGGATTCACATCCCGACTGTGGTATCGGTGCCCCGTTACAAATTGATAGTGAGAATCCTGAATCTGTGATATTTGCAGGGGGGCTGGAGGCTTTTCCTGTTGGTAAACACCGACATGGACGTTTGTCGGATTTCAGTGAGGATGAGGAAATTCTCTGGGCGAACGGAGCCTGTATGATGCTCAGGATGGAGATGATTCGGGAAATCGGCTTGCTGGACGAAAATTACGTATTTATTGGAAGTGACAGTGATTATTGCTTTACCGCCAGAGCAAGAGGCTGGCAAATCTGGAGAATCGTCGGTGCCAGAGGTGTTCATGATCGGGGTGTATCAGCACAATTGTCTGAGATAGATATAGAACATATAAAAATCAAAGATATGGTTTATTTCGGTAAAAAATGGCTTACCGGAGAGTTATATAAAGAACTGGCATTCGAGGGAAATAGTATCAGTTCGGGAGAAATCGATAGGATTATATCTGAATTGAGACGGTCTGAATCCGAGTTAGAGCTGTTATCGGGAAATCATTTTTGAGTGTGTGACTTATTGCTGTCGTACAAGTTACGGATTAACCGAATGTGTGGAAGTTTCACTTGTATAGGCGGCTATTCTGTTCTGCCGTTTCCTGCGGGCTGTTTCAATAGAGTTCAGGAAAGACTTTTTGAATCTCTCCATTGAAAAATACTTAAGGATCGTATTTCGAGCTTCCCGGCCCATTTTTATTGCTAAGTTCCTGTCCTGTAACAATAAAATTGCATATCTTCGTAATTCTTCCGGATCGTTACTGAGAAAACCACTTACGCCGTGTTCGACTGGAGATGTCGGATGTTGATTACCCAATACGGGCATCCCCGCGGCCATTGCTTCTATACAGGCCATGTTATATCCGTCTTCAAATCTCGGATCTGCAGTATGGATATAAAAACGATGAGATTGTAAAAGCTCTTTTAGATGGCCCCAATTTTTCGAAGCTGTGACTCCCTGTATATCAGGATTATGTCCGACAAGCTGAACAGGTAATCCGGCGAAGGCCTTTTTATGAAAATCCCAGAGCAGTATTTTCTTTCGGCTATTTATGTAATTGCATATTCTAAGGCCGCAGGCCTTTTGGCCTGAATAGGGCGGATATTCACCCGGGTTGCAACCAACAACCACAACATCCTCGGTAAAATCCCAGGATTTGCCTTTTAGTAACGAGACGGCAACCGCGTGACCGCCGACTAATTCCAGATATTTATGTAAATTGGCTTTTATTTTAACGGGATCGACACAAGATTTCTCCTCTATGTGACGTCCTTCAAGTGTGGAGTGAATTACGATGAGTCGAGGCTCATTTCGATGCTTAACATCGAGTAAATCGGTAATATTGTGGGTTATTATGCAATAGTATTGGCTTTGAGTTTGTAATGCTTCCGATAACGTGATAGACTTGGAATTGTCGGGCAACGGTCGTATCTGCTCGTCCCAGGTTTGTTTGTATTGTCCTTTCAGTCCTGTGATTATATCAAGATGAAATCCTAATACACATAATTGATATACCCAGGCTTCGTGGCAATTGAATACAAGCAGTGTTCTATTGTGAATATCCTCTATAGTATCCTGCATATTCTATCCTGGTTTCATCTCCGATTGACGAACTCAAACATTAATTGTCCTTGTATAATGGATACCTTAACTGTAAATAGTATATTAACAGCTATTGTATTATCAAGCCACAAAGTCTTTTTGTTGTCCGATAATATATAATTCAGAACGTCCCTTACGGAGAAAAGTTATTTTTTAGCTGATTTCTTTATTTGTGTATTTGTCGGTAATATTGAATAAACCAAAATTTGTGACATATTGTTTTAAAAACCTCGTAACAGGGCTGTAAGTCGATTATTCTGTTTTTTTATAAATTTTTTTCAATTAAATAAGCAATATCAATTCTGATTTCATTCGGATTACCGGTCCAGTAATTTTACGGCCGTTTCAATCGCAGAAATTCCTCAAGTATCCGCTGTATTAGTCGATAATGGCCAATAGAAACGATGAGTTCCGGTATAAATCTTTTACATTCTAATATAGTTAACCCGGTCTTTGACAAGGCCAAAACTAAAGTGTCTGGTTTTTTTAAGGAGTCAATGATATGTTAGCAATTAAGAACAATCTTATGGCAGCGAACGCTGCTCGACATCTGGGCATGAGCTACGATGCTTTGGCCCGGTCGGTCGAAAGGCTGTCGTCTGGTTTACGCATAAACAGTGCGAAAGACGACGCAGCCGGTCTGGCGGTCCGTGAGTTGATGCGTGCCGATATTGCTGTGCTCCAGCAGGGTTCTCGTAACGCATTGGACGGCATTAGTATGTTGCAGACCATGGAAGGTGCGATGCAGACCATCGATGAAGCCTTGGTGCGTATGAAACAGTTAGCCGAGCAGGCTGCAACCGGTTCGTATTCATCCGCTCAAAGAGCCATTATGGATAATGAGTTCGATGAAATGGCTGCAGAAATCAATCGTATTGCAGGTGCAGTTGAGTTCAACGGAAATACTCTTCTTAATAGTGCCAATGCTACGATATCAATTCAGTTCGGTGCTGCAACTACCGACAAAGTTGATATCTCAGGTACGGATGTAACAAGCAGTGCTCTTAGCCTTAACACTGCAAGTATCGATACCGCTGCTCATGCTCAGTCGGCTTTGGCAACTGTAGCCACTGCAATTACAACAAAGGACACAGCACGTGCCGCGTTCGGTTACAAGATGAACCGTCTGGAAAGCACCATATCAGTTATTAATAATCAGGCTGAGAATCTGATGGCAGCCGAATCACGTATTTCAGATGTGGATGTAGCAACCGAGATGGCAACAATGACCAGAACACAAGTGTTGGCCCAAGCGGGTATAGCAATGTTGGCTCAGGCCAATACCGTACCACAAATGGCATTGAATCTGCTGAGATAATTATAGCAGCGATCAATTTAGAATGACTTATCGGGGAGATGTCTGAATCAAATATAAGGCATCTCCCCATAAATCAAGCTTTCAAAACAAATAATCCACAAATACAAATGGAGTATAACCATGAACGGAATCGCTGCATACCAAAATAATTCGGTTACTACACAGAGTAAAGACCGTCTTATCGTATTACTTTATGATGGCGCGATCAAGTTTATGAACCTCGCGATTCAGGAATTACAGGCAGGAAACCTCCAGACAAAAGGGCAATATATAAACAAGGCACAGGATATTATTAATGAGCTTAACGCGGTTCTGGACATGAAAGCCGGCGGTGAAATAGCTACGAACCTTCGTAAACTATACTGTTTTATGTATAAGCGCCTCTCGGAAGCTAATATTAAGCGTGATCCCCAAATGATTCGTGATGTGATCAAACTTATGGAAGAACTTAATCAAAGCTGGAAAGCAATTGCCGGATAAGTGAAAAATATGATCGAACAAGGATAATATAATGCTTGAAGCCAAAGACATTATGACAAGAGATGTGATTTGCATTCACAAAGATACTCCGATATTTCAAGCTATGAACCTTATGGCTGAGAATAACATTACAGGTATTCCTGTTGTTGGAAATGATGGGAGCCTTGTCGGAATTCTGTCGGAGCAGGATGTGCTCAGGTTGTTTCACACTTATGAAGACGAAAAAGACAGAACAGTAAGTGATTTTATGACACAACCAGCAATTCATTTCGAGGAGAACGAGTACGTGCTGGATATATGCTATTGTCTGAGGGACAATGCTATTCGAAGAGTTCCCGTTACATCGAATGGAAAGGTAGTCGGAGTAATAAGCAGGTCGGATATTCTCAGGTGTATTCTCACGCAAAGCCGGGAGAATGTTGCTACGGCTAATAAATAAAAAAGGCTGACATCAATAAGGGCTAAATATCTATATTAAAAATTACTACGTGCCGATGGGGAAAATACGAAGGTTTTGTGTGAGTTCCGAAAACTAAGGCATAGAAGATTAGAGTGCCCGATATTTGATATCGAAGGTAAATATATCGATTTATGAAAACAAGGTGTCCGGAAA